>Ga0134094_1000033_pt1 | contig 208256 bp, 196 predicted proteins | sample 5_1taG_FD_94458 | JGI IMG/M metagenome (GOLD analysis project Ga0134094, IMG submission 94458) | Switchgrass degrading microbial communities from high solid loading bioreactors in New Hampshire, USA - 5_19_20_110_A1 metaG | ecosystem: Engineered > Bioreactor > Semi-continuous > Anaerobic >... | reverse complement strand
GAGTGGGCCGCAGGTGACTATGATCCGGCCAAGATCGGCACCTACACGCTCAAGGGCGCTCTCCAGCTCAAGGAAGGCATCATCAACCCGGACAACATCGAAGCTTCGATTAAGATCATTATCAAGGAAACGCTCGCGATCAAAGCTGTTGCCCCGCAAGCTGACGTGAAGGTGCTCATCGGCACGCCCTTTGCCGATCTGAACCTACCCGACACTGTCGAAGTCACCTTGAGTGATGACAGCAAAGTCGACCTAGCGGTTGAGTGGGCCGAGGACGATTACGATCCTGACAAGGCGGGAGAGAATACACTTGAGGGTGTTCTCAAACTAGTAGAGGGTTTGACGAACCCTGATGGCCTAAAGGCCCAGATAAAGGTAATCGTGCTCTTTGTCCCAGAAGATGACGAGCCGGCATACCAAGATGCTCAGGATTATCTGACCGATTTGATCAAGCCCGATGAACCGATCACCGGTGACAAGATCAACCTTCCCAAGACGTTCAAACTTGACGACGGTCGTGAGTTTACCGCTGTCTGGACTTCGAGCAATCCTGCAGTGATCGACACAGATGGAAATGTGACTCGCAGTGCTCAGGATGAGACAGTAACCCTTACTGCCTCTCTCACGCTCAAAAAGGACATCCAGACTCAGGTTGAAGGCGATCCGCGGGTATGGTCAGCCACAGTGACCGTAAAAGCGGATCCTGTGAAGAAAGCTGAGAAGCTTGTCAAGGCAGTGGAGGACTTCACAGGCCCTGAGCGCTACGCACAGGTCTCCGAGTTCGAGACTCTCTTCGAAGACGCACTGAAAGCGGTCGAAGAAGTACCCAACGGCCTTGAGCGGAGTGAGTTGAAAAAGCGCCTCAACATCAAGCGCGGAAAAGTGGACGACATTTACAACAAGCGCTTTGAAGCCGTCTACGACGCGTTGGATCTCGGTTTTGACTCGGTCCTTGAGTTCTTTGACGCTCTGCAGGCCTTCTGGGATGTCGAGCGCGGGTATCTGGATATCTACGTGTACTTGGCGGAGAAGCAACTGCTCGACGTTGTTCCTCCTTCTGATGGCCTTGAGCGCGTAAATTACATCCAAGAGAAGATCGTCGAGAAAGCCATCGACCTCGAAAATGACCGTGACGTTACTCAGGCGATCATCAAGGCTGCAAAGACAAAAGACCTGACAGAGTTTAAAAAGGCGCTCGTTGAGTACGCGGGGTACTTTGAACGCCTTAACCTGGAGGACCAGGAAATCCTTAAGGCTTACATGACCACCATCGCTGAGATCGACCTGAGACTCGTGTTGATCGAAGATCTCCAGAAGATCATCGATGTAATCAACGCCCTCAAGTTCGCAGAGTCTATCGTCTTGGGTTTTGCAAGGCTTGATCCTGACCGCCTGTCCGTTTCCAAGTCCCGGTTGCCTTATGTATCGGACGAGTACGTCGACAAAGACGCTGTGGCCGGTCTGTTTGATGATGTAGATCTCCTAGTCGACGTGAAGGCCGCCAATAACGAGGAACAGTTGTACGCTGCACTCCAAGCCGCCGATTTTGACTATGTCTACGTCGAGAATCTCAAGGAGTATTTGAAGCGCCTGAAAGATCTCTCGCCGTTCGACGAGGACAGCATCAACGGGCTGGCGAAGGCGGATGATCCTATTGCCGAAGTGTTGGAGGAAATCCTGAGTATTTGGACAGAGGAGATCCAAGGCACAGTGAATGGGGTAAACCAGGACTGTGTCGCATCGATCGTGGCGGATATCGTTGAAGAATCCAAAAAAGCCGAACCCGATGCGGATCTTGTGGAAGGCCTCCTTCAAAAGCTCGACGCCGTGACTCCGATATTGGAGTACGGGATCGAGGTCGACTTCGATCTAGAGGATGAAGAGCTGGACTTCCATCGCGACAGGATGCCGTACTATATCTACTGGTTCTCGGAGTTCGAATGCGCATCGATCCAAGATATCAAGTGGGCCATCGAGTTCGGAAACGACGACTGCAGATGGGATACATTTGACAAGCTTGTTGTTGAGGTCCGTCCAACCTATGTTCAGTACTCACAGATTTGGTTCAAGCTCAAGGCCTTGAACAAGAATGGCAAGTCATATTGGGGGTTTGACGGAAGCAGTCCTTCAGCAGTTGTCGAGATCACGGGGTGCGACCCCATGAAAGCTGTCGCCAGCTATGAGTTTTCGGGTGGTACAGCCTGGTTGGTCTTAGACAACCCGTTCTATGGAAAGGAAATCGCAGAAGACCTTGTAGCGGATCTGACTATCGAGGTAAAGGACGACGATGGCAAGGTTCTCTACAAGGGCACCGTCACGACCGATCCGTTTACCGTTGACGCGTACCCGACGGGTGTTAAGATCACAACCGATGCCCTCGAGTACAAGACCGGTGACACGGTGAAGGTTAGTGTTGAGTTGCTGTACTCCGTGTGGACGAATAGCGGGTGGGAAGATAGAACCGTCTACACCTTCACCGGCGAAGTCGACGGCGAAGTCCTGATCTACGATCCGTGGTTCGGGAGCGGATACTCGGAGAAGTACAACCGTCGCTTCAAATTCGAACATGGGGTTGGGTCTGTTGAGGTGCCCGCTCGCAAGATGGGTGAAAACCTCACTGTTGAAGTCACGTTTGATGAGTTGGATTGGTATGCCTGGGGTATGAGCGATGAGTTCATTACAATCACACCCGGCGATCCGGCAAAGGTAGTTGCAGATTGGATATTTGGCGACATTGGTTTGAAGATCCAAGATGCATTCGACCAGTTGACTGACTTCACGGCCACCTCGGTTGAGGTTGAGTTGAGTTGGGCCAAGAAGGCTACCACAACAGCGGGGATCATGCCCTTAGGCAACGATCCCGACAAGGAAGGCCTTGCCTACGTTGACTTTGCAGCAGGCGAGGGTCAGATCAAGTTCGAAGGCTCTGATTTCAAGCAGCTGGTTGACGAGAAAAGCGCAGGCGAGCTGGTCACCATCACTGTGAAAATCATGGATCTGGGTCTACAGACCACACTGGATTACCAAACACCTGTCGCACAGTAGTAGCGGTAGAGCGGAAACTGTTACTACACAAAGAGACCTCGCGGGTGAACCCGCGGGGTCTTCTTGTGTGCGCGGCATGTCTAACGAGCCGATGGGTTGAAAGAAACCCTATCCCCCAACCAGCGGGAAGGTTACCAGCAGGCAAGGGTGCCACTGCGAACAGCGGGTTTTGGAGGAAGCCGAGGGGTGCCTTGGAACATAACGCAGGTGAACCGAGGTTGGCTTGAAGAGTGGGTAACCCTGCAAGAGATGGGAAAGCCCGATAGCTGGATGACCCTGCAAGTTAGGACGGAGGGCTTCAAGGCAGGGCAGGTAGACTTACCGGGGAAGCCACCAATGTCCCATATGAAGGGGCGGGTAAGTGAGGCGCAAGTGGAAACACGAGGCCAAGCGAAGCATTGGGGGTGGCAGATGGGCCCGTAGTAGATGAACCCCAAGCCTGTGAACCCTGGTAACAGGTGGGAGGCGAAAACTCGGGGGACGTCTGTGCATACAAGAGGCGCTCTGGGGTCAAAAGCCCTTCGGTGACGTGAAGGGGCGAAGAAGAATCGAAGTGAGCAGAAGCGAGCCTGAAACGTACTGTGAGCTGACAACAGCCCCTGGTCGAAGCAACTGTGCCAGCACAGGGATGGAGAAGTGGACGCTCAGCACAATCGGAGGCTCTGGCATGCACAAGTGGTACAGTTTGGTGGGCAAAGTCTGTGCCATGGACGACCTTCAAACACGTCAAGTCCAGCAACGGCGCTCCTGGAATAGATGGGGAGACCGTGAAGGACTATCAGGCGCGTCTTGAGGAGAACTTGGCCGCTATCCATGCTGAGCTGAACCAACACGTACCAGCCTAGTCCAGTGAGGCGGGCGGAAATCGAGAAAGAGGGTGGAAGGAAAAGACCTCATGGCATACCCATGGCAAAAGGCCGGGTGGTCTGACAGGCACTACGCGAGATAATCGAGCCCATCTTCGAGCCAGACTTCCATCCATCAAGTTTTCGTCCAAAGCGCTCCGGAAGTTGCCAAAGCGGAGCAGTTTCTAAGGCGCTGTGGACTGACTTACCTGGTGGACATGGACTTGTCCAAGTGTTCTGACACACTGGACCATTGACGCATCGTCTCTGTGGGCGGCGGTAGATTCTTCAGGACCGGCCCGCACGCACCGGCCTTGGAGAGGAAAGCCGCCAGGTTGCTCACCCAGCGGCCGCCTATTCGATCTTTCCTTCGCAGCAAGTTTTCTCCGTCGGCCGCGGCGAGGGTGTGTCGTTTCTCGGTGAACGCTCCGGTCCGCTTGGGAATAAGGCGGCGCTCCCGTCGTGAGCTGGAGGTGTCGTTTGGCCTGTCGGTTGAGGGAGGTTTCCTCTCTAGAAAGGGATTTCCAGATGCGTGTCATAGTATAGACATAGTATCAGGGCGACGGTCCCCCGTATTCGGACTGCGATGGGGCCGATGCACAGGCGTAAAGTTCTCTACAAAGGTCACACATACAGCGCTGGCTTTGCGGAGCGCTCAGGCGAGTACCTCCTCAGATTGAACGACCCGGAACGGGGCAGAGTCTACCTTGCCATGTCCATCGGAGGACTGGTGCTCCCCTGGTCAGCTGTGAGGTTCGGATGTCTCCGGCCAGCTGAAGGTGGTGTGTGCTGTTTGTTGGTTATTCTAGCCGTACGAAAACTGGAGTTAGGCCAGGTAGACCAAGGAGTGGAGAAAGATGACCAACGGAAAGGGCGCGTTTTTCACCCGTAAGTACCGCAATGTTTTCCTGGAGCTGGGTTACTCGGAGGAAGAGATCGAGAAGAAGGTTGCCCATACCTTTGAACAGCTGTTCTTTGGCGATGACAACACCCGCATCTACTACCCTGCCGGGGACGATATGGGTTACCTGCTGGACACCGGGAACCTGGACGTGCGCACTGAAGGCCAGTCCTATGGGATGATGATGGCCGTGCAGATGGACGATCAGGAGCTGTTCAACCGGATCTGGAAGTGGACCCACACCTATATGTGGCATGACAGCGGCCGGTACAAGTACTACTTCGCCTGGTCATGCCGGCCGGACGGAACCCGCCTTGCCCAAGGCCCGGCGCCTGACGGGGAAGAGTATTTTGCCATGGCGCTCTTGTTTGCCTCCAACCGCTGGGGGGATGGGGAGTACCCCTTTGACTACAGCAGGCAGGCCAAGCAGATCCTTACCGCCTGTGTCCACAAAGGCGAGGACGGTGAAGAAGGCGACCCCATGTGGGATCCGGCCAACAAGCTGATCAAGTTTGTGCCGGAGACTCCTTGGACAGACCCCTCGTACCATCTGCCCCATTTCTATGAACTGTTCTCACTCTGGGGGCCGGAAGGGGATCGTCAGTTCTGGAAAGAGGCTGCTGCTGCCAGCCGACGCTATCTCAAGCTCGCCTGCCATCCCGTAACCGGGCTTGCCCCAGAGTATGCGGAGTATGACGGCACACCAAACTTCACCCGCGGCCACGGCAACTTCTACAGCGACTCGTACCGTGTTGCCCTTAATGTGGCTCTCGACTATGAGTGGTTCCGGGCCGATCCCTGGCAGGTTGAGCAGTCCAACCGCATCCAGGAGTTCTTTGCCCATGTGCCCATGGATGAATATAAGGTCTACGCGGTGGATGGTACTGTTATAGAAGAACCGGCGCTCCATCCCGTAGGTCTCTTGGCAACGAACGCTGCTGCCTCACTGGCCAGCGATGGGCCCCACAGGAAGGCCTTTGTGGAGCGCTTCTGGAACCTTCCTCTCCGCCAGGGGAAGCGGCGCTACTACGACAACTGTCTCTATTTCTTCAGCCTGCTGGCACTGAGCGGAAAGTACCGGATCATATTCTAAGCGGATCACCGGAAGATTTTCGGTCAACTGGAGAGATGAACTGGGAGCAGCCGGGAGTGGGAACGGCGGATTTCCCCCTCGAGTAGGTGACGCCGCGCCACCCTGTTATGGAAGGGATATGGCGCGGCGCGCACGGCTCACAGTAGGAACTTGCGAATCGCCCACGCCACTCCGTTGGCGCGATTCGACTTGGTTACCCGATCAGCCGCGGCTTTCACTTCTGGCAGGGCGTTTCCCATGGCCACGCCCAGGCCTGCCGCCTGCAAGAGGTCGATGTCATTTTGGCTGTCGCCCACAGCCATCACGTCCTCCATGGAGACGCTGAACTCCCGGCAGAGCCGTTCCACGGCTGCCCGTTTTGATACGCCCCTGGCGCCGATCTCCGCGATGCGTGGGTGGGATGATGTGACGGAAACGCCGGCCCAGGCAGCAACCAATTCGCGGACGGCCTCCGTGGTGGTTGGGTCCGGATGGAAGACCACACACTTGTACCAGCCGCCCTCCAGCTGGTCTAGGTTCAGCTCGTGGCCATGCACCAGCCCTTCATCATTGTATCCCCAGAAGGCACCGCCAACTTCCGCAGCCAGCTCGTACACACGGCGTACGCAGTCGGTTTCCATGTAACGGCGTTCCAGTAGGGTGGCGGGGTCGAGCCAGATTTCGCCGCCGTTGGCGAAGATGGCGGGAGACCCGGAGAAAACGCTGTCCCACAAGTCCTGGGCTTTGGGGCGGCCGCGCCCTGTGGCGCAGACCACAACAACCCCCGCTTCCAAAGCCTTCCTGATCCAATAACGTGTCTTGCGCGAAGCTCGGCCGTGGGAGTTAAGGGTTGTTCCGTCAAGATCGAGAGCCAGTAAGCGATAGCGAGCTGCCAATCTAGTTCATCCTTTGCGATTGAAGTGCCGAAGCACATTATTCGCCACAGAGCGGAAATGACCTCCCGGGGCCGAGGAGGTGACCTTCACCGAGGACATCCTGCCAGCGCCACCATGGTGGTGGAGGTTTTGGACATTTTCCATCTTCCTGGTCTTGAGGAAGGTAATCTCGTCTACGGCCTCACCAAGTCGTACACGAAAACCGGCCTTCCCATGAAGAGGCCGGGTCTGTACGAGTATCCGGCCAGACAGACGCAGCGGTCCAGGCAGCTGGATCGCTTTTTGTGTGCCCGGCATGTCTGCCGTGCCGATGGGTTGAGAGGAACCGTACCGCCCAACCAGCGGGAAGGTAACCGCAGGCAACGGCATCACTGGCAGCAGTGGCGTCTGGAGGAAACCGAGGGGCGCCTTGGAACACAGCGCGAGCGAACCGATGTTGGCTTGGAGAGCGGGTACGTGAGGCTCAAGTGGGAACACGAGGCAAACGACGTAGAGGTGGTGTGAAGGGACGAAGAAGGATCGAAGTCAGGAGATGGGAACCCAAAACCTTCTGCGAGCAGAAAAAGCCACGGGAATGGTGCTGGGGAGTAGTGCTGTTGGACAACCCGCCAAAGACCTTTCACTGTGGGTAAAGCGATCTGTGTTCCACATCGTCTATGCGTTCCAACAGCCAAGGGAACCGATCTTTTTCGTTAAGCGACCGTAAGTCATGTGGTAAGTGCAGAAGGGGTTTTGCCCGTGGATAGCGAAGAGTTTTGCACAGGGTCAGATCCCACCATTGGTCGCCGCATGCCCTGTTTCCGTGGAGGTACGGTACCATGAAGCGGACCATCAAGACCAAACCGTACGTCATAGCCCTCGTTCTCATAGCCCTCGTCTTTTCTGCCCTAAACTACTTTCTGGTCGGCTACATACGCACCTTGCTGCTTCGGAGACTGGAGGAAGAAAGCCGCAGCTATGCCAGCGTTTTCTCGCATAGTCTCATGAAGAGCAGGGAAGCTTACCGCGCGATCAACAACCTTTTGGAGGCCAGGCTCCTGGCTGCTACCAGCACCGCTGCTTTGTTTTCCAACGAGATGACCGACGAAGCCCTGCAGGCTCTTGCCGAGTCCATGTCCGTGGACGAGATTTACATCTACAATCCCGAAGGGATCATCGAGGTCTCCACCCGCCCTGAGTACCTGGGCTGGGAGGCGCTACCCGGGCACCCCGTGTACGATTTCATGATCAGCGGCGCTGAGTCCCTGGTTGAAGACATCCGGAAGGACAGCGAGTCTGACCGCTACCTCAAATACGCCTATGTGCGCCTGGACGATGGGCGCTTCGTGCAGCTCGGCATCAGTGCTGATTCGGTCCGCAGTTTCCTGTCCGCGTTTGAACTGGAGAAGGCACTCGGTGAGATCGCCGGTTTTCGGCTGGTGGACCATGCCTGCTTTGTGGGTCCGGACTTCACGGTCATCGCGAGCGCGCACGATCATGTTGGTCTGCTCGTCGATGATCCTGCGATGCGAGAGACCGTTTTGTCTGGCGAGGTCTACTCCATGGTCCGTCAGACTAATGGTGACGAGATGTACGATATCTTCGTTCCGGTTCACCTTGACGGTGAACTGGTGGGCGTCCTAGTGGTGGGGAAGTCAGCGAGTTCCACATTGGCTGCCCTGCGCACTACCACCCTACTCGTCTTTGGCGTAACCAGCTTCGTGTGCTTGATCCTGGTCTATGTCATGTACTCAAACCTCAGGCATAACCAGGAACTCGTCACCTTAGCCTACCACGATACCTTAACCGGCCTGCCCAACAAGGTTTTGCTGGAAGAGGTCCTGGCTGATCTAGTGGAGCGGAAAGACCGTTCGGGCAGCGCAGTCCTGCTCGTGCACTTCCGGAACCTAAACGACATCAACTCGATCTACGGGTTTGACGCCGGCGATCGCCTCATGCATCAAGTGGGTGAGAAGCTCGCTGCTCTGGCTGAGAATGGAAGACGGTTGTTCCGCTTCTCCGGCAATCGTTTCGTCTTTCTAGTGCAGGGTTACCAGAGCAGAGACGAACTTGTCGAGCTGGCTGAGAAGATCCGGGGGCAGGCAGAGGAGGGTCTCGAACCCATCGGTCACCACCTAGAAGTGGGTACAGGGATTGTGGAACTCGCGAGCGTCCACGGCGATCCTGCAGAGGTGATCACCCAGGCGGCCGTGGCAGTCCAGCACCTGGAGAACCGCAAAACCGGTCCCAGTTACGCTTTCTTCGACGTGGAGATGGCAGCCAAACTTCGGCGTGAGGAGATCATCGCCCAGGAACTGCGCCGCTTTGTGGGCAATCCCGATTTGGGCACTGTCTACCTGCATTACCAGCCAAAGGTTGAGATAGCCACCGGGAAGGTTGTCGGTTTTGAGGCCTTAGCCCGCATGAACTCGCCTTCACTGGGATTGGTTTCGCCTGTGGAGTTCATCGCCATAGCTGAACGTCAGGGACTGATCACCCCCCTCGGTTACTTCGTCTTAGAGCGGGCCTGCAGGTTCATCCAGCGGCTCAAACAAAATGGCCACAGCGACCAGCATGTGGCGGTGAACATCTCCGTGCTCCAGCTTGTCCAGGAGGACTTCCCAAAGCGGGTGGCGGAGATCCTGGCAGAAACCGGCACAGCACCGGAGCAGATCCAGCTTGAGATCACCGAATCGGTGATCATCGAGGACTTCGCGGGTGCGGATGCCAGACTCCAGCCGCTGCGTGCCTTGGGCGTGAGCATTGCCCTCGATGACTTTGGCACCGGCTACTCGGCGCTCTCCCGCCTTGAGGAGCTGCCTATCGACTGCATCAAAATCGACAAGCGGTTTATCGATAACATCATGGAAAAGGACCGAAACCGCTTGTTCATCAAAGACCTGATCTCCATGTGCCACAAGATGGGGCTTGAGGTGGTAGCGGAGGGAGTGGAACACGAACGGCAGCTGCGCTACCTAGCGGAGAGCGACTGCGATATCATGCAGGGGTATTACCACAGCAGGCCGATGGTAGAAGAAGATGCCTTGGCCCAACTGGCCTCGTAGAAAAGACCACCGCCAGAACTGACGGTGGTCTCTTGATGCAAGGGGCTGTCTGAAGACTTAACTAGCCTTGGAGCACAGCCAGGACGATGAAGTTGATGATGAAGAGAATCGTCGATATGGCCAGAATCGGATGGATTTCCTTGGTCTGGCCTTTTGCGATCTTCACAAGGGTGTAGAAGATGAAACCAGCGGCGATCCCGTAGGAGATGCTGTAGCACAGGGCCATGAAGATGCCGGCGAAGAAGGCAGGCACGGCTTCGACAAAATCGGACCAGTTTACTTCCTTGAAGGAAGCCAGCATCATGATACCCACGATGATCAGGGCCGGGGAGGTAGCGGCCGAAGGAATGGCGCTGATCGCCGGGACGAAGAAGGTGCTCAGGGCGAAGAGGACGGCCACGACCACACTGGTCAAACCGGTTCTTCCGCCAACGCCGATACCCGCAGCGCTCTCCACGTAGGTCGTCGTGTTGGAAGTGCCGAAGATAGCACCGATGGAAGTCGCCGTGGCGTCTGCGAAGAGGGCTCTGTCCATCTTGGACTTGAAGCCAGAACTGGTCTCCAGCGCTTTCATATCCTCGGCAGAAAAGATGCCTGCCCGGCGTCCAGTACCGATGAACGTCCCAATGGTGTCGAATGTGTCAGTAAGGCTGAAGGCAAAGATGGTCATGAGCACCATGGGCAGCTTGCTCGCATCGCTGAACAGTGAAATCAGTCCAGGATTCCCAAAGGCCGCAAAGAAGGTGGTGCGCAGCTCGGAAAAGGCCTGCCCCAGGCTGATGGTGCTTCCCAGCTCGGTAACGTTAAAGGGAATACCAACAAGGGTGGTTATAACGATACCGATCAGGATGGCTCCCCTTACATTCAGAACCAGCATGATGACGGTGATGGCCAGGCCGAAGAGGGTGAGCAGCACAGCCGGATCGTTAAACGGTACCAGCTCCGGCACGCCGGCTGCAAAACTGAGCAACCCGGCGTTTTTGATGCCGATGTAGGCGATGAAGATGCCGATGCCGCCGCCGATGGCGTTCTGCAGGCTCTCAGGGATGCACTTGATGATCAGTTTACGGACATTTGTTACCGTGATCAGGATGTTGATCAGGCCGCAGACAAACACCATGGCCAGTGCTTCCTGCCAGGTAAAGCCGAGACTGAACACAACCGTGAAGGTGAAAAAGGCATTGAGGCCCATACCGGGTGCCTGCGCATAGGGCACATTGGCGAACAATCCCATGACCAGCGTGCCGATGATCGAGGCAGCGATGGTGGCTAGAAAGACAGCTCCCCAGGGCATACCCGTCATCGACAGGATGTCGGGGTTGACCATGATGATGTACGCCATGGCAAAAAACGTGGTCAATCCAGCCAGGACTTCAGTGCGTACATTAGTGCCGTTCTCCTTCAGCTTGAAGAAACTCTCCATTGGCTTCTCATTCCTCCGCCTCTAATTTGGTTTATCTCCAGAGGGTTAGTTTTCCCCCATGGGCCCGGAAAAACAAAAAAACTCATCGAGTGATCGACAAGCTGCAAGGAAACGTCATGAGCGGCTTCACTGAAGCCCTCATTGATCAAGCGCTTATAAGTCACTCATAGCGTAGGCAATATAGGTTGCCACGTAGAGACTCCTGCACCAAATTTGCAGGCTTATATGAGTTATGTTTCACAACACTAAAATACCACATGCCAGGATCCCTGTAAAGCGCGAAGTCTTTAGGGACTGTTTACGGCATTGCAAACTCCAAGCGATCGCGGCTTTCTGGCCATAGAGGAAGACGGGGTTCGATTGGAGAATTAGCTAGCAAACGCCATAGAGGGGGATGGCCATGCAGTACGGCTTTTTTGATGATCAAAACCGGGAGTATGTGATCACGACGCCGCACACTCCCTACCCGTGGATCAACTACTTGGGCTGCCAGGACTTCTTCAGCCTTATATCCCACACCGCAGGCGGTTATTCCTTCTACCGTGATGCCAGGCTGAGGCGCCTCACCCGCTACCGTTACAACAACATACCTCTCGATGAGGGAGGGCGCTGCTTTTATATAAAGGATGGAGCCGATGTTTGGTCACCGAGCTATCGGCCCATGAAAAAAGAGCTGTCCTTCTACCAGTGCCGCCACGGTTTGGGCTGCACCAAGATCACCGGAGCCAGGGGCGGAGTGAGGGTGGAGCAGCTGTTTTTTGTACCCCTGGATTTCCAGGGCGAGGTGATGCAGCTCACCCTGACCAACGAGAGTGGAAAAGCGAAATCGCTATCTCTTTTTTCCTTCCTGGAATTCTGCCTCTGGGATGCCCAGGACGATCAGACCAACTTCCAGCGCAACCTGAGCACAGGGGAAGTGGAAGTTGAGGGCTCGGTGATCTACCACAAGACCGAATACCGGGAGCGGCGCAACCACTACGCCTTCTTCTCCGTGAATGCACCTTTGACGGGATTTGACACCGATCGGGAGAGCTTCCTTGGCCTGTACAACGGGCTGCACGAACCTCAAGTAGTGCTGGCAGGCCGCTCGTGCAATTCTCTAGCCAGCGGCTGGTCCCCCATCGCTTCCCACCATCTCCAACTGGAGCTCGCTCCGGGGGAAACTAAGACGTACATCTTCATCCTCGGCTATGTGGAAAACCCAAAAGAAGAAAAATGGGCCGCGCCGGGCGTGATCAACAAGCAAAAGGCGCACGAGATGATAGCGCGCTTCACCTCCCCGGCCCAGGTTGGGCAGGCCTTGGCTGAACTCCAGGGCTACTGGGATTCTCTTCTCGGAAAATACCAGGTAAAGAGCGGCGAAGAGAAGCTGGACCGCATGGTCAACATCTGGAACCCCTATCAGTGCATGGTCACCTTCAACCTCTCCCGCAGCGCCTCTTATTTCGAATCGGGTATCGGGCGGGGCATCGGCTTCCGCGACTCGAACCAGGACCTCTTAGGCTTCGTGCACCAGGTTCCCGAGCGGGCGAGGCAGAGGATCCTGGACCTCGCGTCCACCCAGTTCCCCGATGGCAGCGCCTACCATCAGTACCAGCCCCTGACCAAGCGGGGGAACAACGCCATCGGTTCCGGTTTCAATGATGATCCCCTCTGGCTGATTGCGGGCACTGCGGCGTACATCAAAGAAACAGGCGATTTCTCCATCCTCGATGAAGAGGTGCCCTTTGACAGTGATCCCCAGAACACTGCCAGTCTCTTTGAGCATCTCAAGCGTTCCTTCTACCATGTGGTGAACAACCGAGGACCCCACGGCCTGCCCTTGATCGGCCGCGCTGACTGGAACGACTGTTTGAACCTGAACTGCTTTTCGGAAGAACCGGGTGAATCCTTCCAGACCACCGGGCCGTCTGAAGGGCCGGTGGCCGAGTCGGTGTTTATCGCGGGGCTGTTTGTCTATGCTGCGCCCGACTTCATCGAACTCTGCCGCCGCCGGGGTTTGGAGGAGGAAGCGGAGGCGGCCGAGGAGCACCGGGACGAGATGGTGCGCGCTGTTTTGGAGCATGGCTGGGATGGGGAGTGGTTCCTCAGGGCTTACGATGCCTCTGGTGAGAAGGTGGGCAGCCGTACCTGCGCGGAAGGCCAGATCTTCATCGAACCTCAGGGTTTCTGCGTGATGGCTGGGATCGGTCTCGAAGACGGACGGGCCCAGCAGGCGCTGGATTCGGTGGCCAGGCTCCTTGAGACAGAACACGGGATCATCCTCCAGACCCCGGCTTACTCCAGGTACTATCTGTACTTGGGGGAGATATCTTCCTATCCTCCCGGGTACAAGGAAAACGCGGGCATCTTCTGCCACAACAATCCCTGGGTGATGATCGCCGAGACAGTGCTCGGCCGGGGCGGGCGCGCTTTCCAGCTCTACAAAAAGATCTGCCCGGCTTACCGTGAAAGCATTTCCGACCTGCACCGCCTTGAACCCTATGTCTACGCCCAGATGATCGCCGGCCGCGATGCGGTCAACTTCGGCCAGGCGAAAAACTCCTGGCTCACCGGAACGGCGGCCTGGAACTACGCGGCCATCTCCCAGGCCATTTTGGGCATCAAACCTGACTATGACGGCCTGCGCATCGATCCCTGCATCCCCCCAGAGTGGGATGGCTACGAGGTGCGGCGCGAGTTCAGGGGCACAGTGTACAACATCAAAATCCGCAATCCCCAGCATGTGAGCGGGGGAGTATCCCGGATCACGGTTGACGGCCAGGAAATCCAGGGTAACCTGCTGCCCCTCTGCGGTGGCGGCGAGCATGAGGTCGAAGTGGTTCTGGGAAGTGAGCGTTCATGGTGAAGTTCATCCACGCCGCGGATATCCACCTGGACAGCCCCCTCCGGGGGCTGGAGCGCTATGAGGGAGTTCCCAGCCTGGCACGGAGTGCAACCCGCGACGCCCTGGAAAGGCTGGTCGAACTGGCCCTCGATGAACAGGTCAGCTTCGTGCTCCTCGCCGGCGATCTCTACGATGGTGACTGGCGCGACTACAGCACCGGCCTGTACTTCCGCCGCCAGATGAACCGCCTGCGGGAAGCCGGAATCCGGGTCTTCTGGATCCGCGGCAACCACGATGCGGCCAGCCAGATTGCTCTGCGGTTAACTCTCCCCGAACATGTGCGGGAGCTCTCCTGCGCTGAACCTGAGACCGTGATCCTGGACGAGCTGGGAGTGGCCCTGCACGGGCAGGGATATGCCCAACGCGCCGTAACGGATAACCTCGCCCGGACCTTTCCCCCTCCCATACCTGGGATGGTCAACATCGGGCTGCTGCACACCGCCCTTGAGGGCAGGGAAGGCCACGAACCCTACGCACCCTGCACGGCCGAAGAGCTTGTTAACAAGGGCTACGACTACTGGGCCCTGGGCCATGTCCATGCCCGGGAGGTGGTACATCAGGAACCCTGGATCATCTACCCAGGAGTCCTGCAGGGGCGGCATATACGAGAGACGGGGCCGAAAGGCTGCACCCTGGTCACCTTGGAGCACGGGAGGGTGACAAGGGTGGAGCACAGGGATCTGGACGTTCTGCGCTGGTGTTCCTGCCCCATCGACTGCTCTCCCGCGGCAGACCTCGACGGACTCCTGGAGCTGGTGCGCAGCAGCGTCCGGCAGGAGATGGAAGCCGCTCAAGGACGCTGTCTAGGACTTCGGTTTGAGCTCTCTGGCCAGACGCCCCTCGACCGAGATCTGCGGCGCAACCCCGGCCGCCTCGAGGCTGAGATCAGGGCTGCTGTCCAGGAGGAACTGGGCGATGGAGGTTGGGTGGAAAAGATCAAGCTGCGCACCTCCAGCCCCCAGAGGCAGCTGGCGCAGGAGTTTCTGCCTGCCGGTTTTCTCCAGCAGTTCTTCAGCACTTTAGATCAAGACCCTGAGCTTCTCGCCGCAGTGCAGGATTGCTTCCAAGAGATGAAAGCCAAAGTCCCCGGCGAGCTGTTTGCCGAGTACCCGGAGCTGGACCTTGAGGATCCCCAAGCCTTCCAGGCCCTGCTCCACGAAGCCAGAAGCCTGGCCGAGCTGGTGCTCAGCCCCGAGGAGGGAACGGAAGATGAGGATTGACTATCTGCGGCTCCCGGCCTTCGGCCTCTTTACGGACGAGACCATCCACTTCGCCCCTGACAAAGGCCTGCACATCATCTACGGGCGCAACGAAGCGGGGAAGAGCACTCTGCTCCAGGCGGTATCCGACGCGCTGTTCGGCATTCCCCGGGACTCAAAAGCGGACTTCATACACCGCGCGGACAGCCTGCGCATTGAGGCCGGCTTGAGCCTGTCCGACGGAACGCAGCTCGCCTTCAGGCGCCGCAAGGCCTTGAAAAAAGCCCTCTTTGACCTCAACGACAGACCGCTGGATGAGGACGTTCTGGCAAGGTTCACCGGCGGGCTGACACGCAGCGAGTTTGAGAGCATGTTCGGCCTGGACCACATGCGTCTCCGTAAGGGCGGCAGAGAACTGCTGGAAGCAGGCGGCAGCCTCGCAGAAAGCCTGTTTTCGGCTGCATCCGGCCTTCAGGCACTGAGGCGCCGGCTGGAGCAGCTGAACAGCGAGGCCGGTGACCTGTTCAAGCCGCGGGGTTCGAAACAGTCGGTGAACAGCCTCACCAAAGACTTCCACACGCTGAAGCAGGAACTGAATGCCGAGATCCTTACCTTCGGCAAGTTCGAAGAGCTCGAAAAGGCCTACAAGCAGATGGGACAGCAGCTGGAAGAGCTGGAGCGGAAGATTGCAGAAGCGGTCAGCTGCCAGCAGAAGCTGAACCGCATCGCCATCACCAAGCCCATCTTTGCCCAGCGTCAGGTCGTACTCGCTGAACTGGAGGAATTGGGCAGTCTGCCGCCACTAGCCCCAGACAGCCGTGAGCGCTTTGCTGAGTACTCCACGGCCCTGCGCCAAGCCGCCGAGGAGAGGCGCAGCACGGTCAGCCGTCAGGAACGGCTGGAACAGGAACTCGCCGAGTTGAGCGTCCCTCAGGAAGTCTTGGCGCAAGCCGCGGCAATTGATGGACTCCAGCAGGGACTGGGGCAGTACCGCCAGGCAGCTGAAGAGCTGCCGAAACTTCAGGAACAGGCGGATGCGAGCCGGCAGAAGGCCCTGAACAAACTGTGGGAACTGGATCCATCTGCCTATGATCTGGAGGGCATAGAGCGCTTCCGCCTGCCTGTGCACCTCGTTGAGTCCGCCAAGGAGCTCGCCCTTCGTTTCGGCGCGCTGGAGACAGACTTGGCAGCGGCAGGGCAGGATCAGCTTAAGACAGGCACTGAACTCGAGGCCACACGCAGAGCGCTGGAGGACTTCGGCCCCCTGGCGGACACGACCATGCTGGATTCCCTCTTAAGTGAGCTGAACAGAGCGGGCGATTTGGAGCAGGCCCGCGACGAAAAACTCAAGGAAGCCAAGGCGCTGCGTTCTTCGCTGGAAATGGCCCTGCGGGGACTTACCCCCTGGACCGGCAGTATGGAAGACCTGGCCGCAGCAAGACTGCCCCTGCCAGCCACTGTTGCCGTCTCTGCCGCTCGCGCTGGTGAGCTGGCTCAGGAAAGGCGCGATCTCTGCCGGGCCGTGCAGGAGCTGCAGAAACAGCGGGACACCCTGGACAAAGAACTGTCCAGACTGGCCGCGACAGGCGGCATCCCGACCCAGGCTGACCTGCAGAAAAGCCGCGACCATCGGGATACCGGCTGGCAGCTGGTGCGGAAAGCCTGGCTGCAGGGATCTGTCGATCAAGAAGCCCGGATGGCTTTTGCCGGGGACAAGTCCCTGGCGGAGGCATATGAACAGAGCGTGGCTGCCGCCGATAGGGTCGCAGACGAACTTCTGGCCGCTTCTGACCGGGCTGCTCGTTATCAGGCGCTCAAGGAACAGAAGGAAGGGGTCGAACAGGATCTGCGCCAAAGAGAGGCAGAACTGGCGGGCCTGGCCGAAAGGGAGCGCGCCTTTGACGAAGAGTGGAAAGGGCTTTGGGAGCCGGTGAAAATCGAGCCACGCAGCCCGGAGGAGATGAAGCAGTGGCTTGAGCTAACCCAGAAGCTCTTAGAAAAGTACCAGCAGGCCTTGGCGGCAGAGCGGGATGCAGCCGGACTCGAGGGCAGAATTCAGCACTTCACCCAGAGGCTGGAAGCTGCCCTAAACGATGTGGGTCAGCCAGCTCGAGGCGGCCTGTCCGAACTGAGGACACAAGCAGAGGCTTTCTGCCAGAAAGCACTGCAGCGCCGGGGCGAACACCGCCTCCTGATCGAACGCCTGCGTGAGCAGGAAGCGGAGGCGGAAAAGGCCAAAGCGCGCCTTGCTGAGCTCTCATCGGCCCGGGAGACCTGGCAGCAGGAATGGCAGGGGCTGCTGCAGACAGTCGGCCTTCCGCCCGCAACTACAGTGCAGGGCGCTGAACAGTTCTTCACCGCGGCCGCTGAGCTCCTGGACCTCGTGGAGAGGCTGCGGGAGGCAGAGGGAAGGGTGGAGAAGGCGGCAGTTTTCACAGCCGCGTTCAGCAGGAAGGCAGCGGAGGCTGCCAGCCAGATCGGCTTGGATCCCGAGGTTTTCACTGCCGACAGGTTGGTGGAGACTCTCGCCGAGTTGAGCCGGGAAGCGACCAGTGCTCAAGCCGCCCGAAGAGAGAAGGAAAGGCAGCTGGACGCGGAGAAGCAGCGCCTCGCGGAACTCGATCTTGAGCTGGAACGGGCCAAGACGGGGCTGGAGGATTTGATGGCTGAAGCGGCGGTACAGACCCAGGAAGAATTGGCCGCACTGCTCGACCGGCAGGAGAGGCAGCGGGAGCTGAAGCAAAGGCTTGGCGAACTCGAAGACCAGCTGCTCCTCAGCGGCGGAGGGCTGTCCCTGCCGCAGCTGGCGGCCGAGGTGCAGGAGGTGGAACTTGATTCCATCGCCTACCAGTTGGAGCGCCTGGAGGCGGAGATCCAGAGCTGGCGCCAGCAGAAGAACGACCTCCACGAGCGCTTCGGAGTGATCAAAAAGGAGTATGACGAAAAGGTGGAGGGAAGCCAAACGAAGGCCGCCCAGGCTGCCGAAAAGGCCCAGGAGACCCTGGCCAGCTTGGCTAAGGCCGCCGGGAGATACCTGCAGCTGCGGGCTGCTGGCCTGATCCTTCAGCGGGCGGTGGAGCGCTATCAGGAAGAGTACCAGGACCCGGTGCTCAAACGGGCTGGACGGCTGTTTGCTCAGCTCACCGCCGATCACTTCCAGGATCTGGTGGCGGACTATGATCAGCAGGGCAGGCCTGTCATCAAGGGCCTGCGGGGAGGAGACTTGGTCGGAGTGGAAGGGATGAGCGATGGTACTCAAGACCAGCTCTATTTAGCTCTCCGTCTGGCTGCGATCGAGAATTTCCTCGATCAAGGCGAACCTCTGCCGTTCATCGCCGATGACCTGCTGGTCAACTTCGATGACTTCCGGAGCGGGGCAGCGCTAGGTGTCCTCGCCCAGCTGGCCGAGAGGACGCAGGTTATTTTGTTCACCCATCATCTGGCCTTGGTGCAGCAGGCCCAGAGCATCCTGCCAGCGGACAAACTTGCCGTCCACTGCTTGGGAGAAGTCCCGGAGCAGATGCCCCTTCTCTCCCAGCAGCTTGCATGAATTCACGCCGAAATCTGAGCTGGGGCAGGAGGACACTGGTTGATGTGGAACTAACTTGAGTGGCAACATTGTTTTTACCGTTGGAGAGGGGCGTTAGCATGCCGGGGAAGATTCTGATCGTGGGAGACTGCCTCCCAGGCCTAGAAGAGCAGCGAGGTGCCCTGGGTGGATTCGAGACTATCGCGACCAGTACCGTGGCAGAAGCTGCCGCCGAGATTCAAAAGAACAGCGATATCTACTTGATCGTTATCTGCCGCCAGCAGGGGGACCTCGATGGCTATGATCTGGCCAAGCAGCTGGAGGCCGCCGTCGGTCCGCTCAGCATCCCGGTGGCGCTGATCAATGACGAAGAGGGGCTGCAGCAGGCGCTCACCAGCGCTCACCCCCACCACGCCGCCCTCCTCAATGCCATTTTCAGCCAGCATTCGCTGGGTATCGCAGTAGGATTGTCCGCAGAACCTGCCGATGCTTACGACAGCTTCTTTCCCATTGTCAACCAGGCCTTTCTCCGCATCACAGGCCGTTCCCGGGTTGATCTGACCAAACTTGGCTGGGAAAAGGTGCTCCATCCAGAGGATGCGGTTCAAGGCAGTGTTCAGCAGCGGCTGCTGGAGAAGGGCCTTATCTCGAATTACAGCATGGAGCAGCGCCTGATCAAGCCCGACGGATCTCTGGTCTGGGTGGAGATGACGGCTGCACCCTACGAGCTCCCTGGGAATGCAGGAAGAAAGACCATCCTGCTCATCAAGGACATCACCGACCGCAAGAAAGTGGAGGAACGTCTTTCCGAGAGCGAACGCAGTAAGGGAGTCCTGCTCAAGAACCTTCCCGGCATGGCCTACCGCTGTCTCCTGGACCGGGCCTGGACCATGCAGTTTGTTTCGGAAGGCTGCGAGCCTCTGACGGGCTATCCCGCAGAAAGCCTGCTGTACAACCGCGACCTGTCTTTCAACGATCTAATTGCGCCCGAATACCGCGAGGCTCTCTGGGAGAAATGGCAGGAAGTGCTGCCCGAGAAGAGATCTTTTGAGTATGAGTATGAAATCATCACTGCTCGCGGCGAGCGCAAATGGGTTCTGGAGATGGGTCAGGGTGTCTTCAATGACCGCGGTGAGGTGGAAGCCCTCGAGGGGATCATCATAGATATTACTGAGCGCAAACAGAGTGAACTCCAGCTCAAGAGGATGAGCGAGCTGGATATGCTCACGGGGCTGCCTAACCGCCGAGCTCTGCGGGCGGTGATGGATGAGGACGGCAAAAGCGGGCGTTACCCAAGCCGTGCCGTAGTCCTCCTCAACATGCGCAGGATCAACACGATCAACGCGATCTACGGCTTCAGCTTCTGCGAGTTTCTGTTGAGAAGCGTAGCCCAGCGCCTGGCCGCCCACTGTACCCCAACCCGCAGCTTGTACAACGCTGCCTATGGCCGCTTCGCCTTCTACATCCAGGAACCCCTCAGCCGGGGCAAACTGGTTCAGTTCTGCGCTGAACTGGTCGAGACCCTGAAGAGCGTGGATATTGTCAGTACCTACGGCTGCGGCATCGGCATCCGCCAGATCGAGGACGAGGCGGTTGAGCCAGAGGACTTGATCCACCACGCGGGGATCAGCGCCGAGCGTGCTGATCGCACGAGGCCCTTTGCCTACCGTTTCTTCGACGAGGACATGGCCGCGGAGCTGAACAGGCTGAGCGAGATCGAGGAGATTCTCTTCGATGTGGCATACGGAGGCCGGGAAGATGCCCTCTTTTTGGAATACCAGCCGATCATCGATGCAGACACCGACGAGATCTTCGCCTTTGAGGCGCTGGCGCGGCTGGACGGGGGAGCTTTGGGCATCGTTTCTCCTGGCGAGTTCATACCCCTCGCTGAGGAGAGCCAGCTGATCGTACCCATCGGCAAGCAGATTGCCCGCAAGGCCTGCGCCTTCCTGCGCGTCCTGGAAGCCAGGGGGCACAAGGGTCATACCATCTCCATCAACGTCTCCGCCATCCAGCTTGCTCAGGATGATTTTGTCGACGAGGTTCTGGAGATCATAAGTGAAGCGGGCATTGAGCCCTCCCAGCTCTGCCTGGAGATCACCGAGTCTGTTTTTGCCCAGAACTACGCATCTATCAACGAGAAGCTGGCCGTTCTGAAGCAGGTTGGCATAACTATCGCCATCGACGATTTCGGCACGGGTTATTCGTCGCTTGCACGGGAACAGGAGCTGAATGTGAACTGCCTGAAGATCCACAAGAGTTTCATCGACCGCGTCACGACGCCGGAAGGAAACCAGGTCATTGCAGGAGATATTATCTCCATGGCCCACCGCCTTGGGCACAGCGTGGTCGCGGAGGGCGTGGAGCAGGAGGTTCAGAGGGACTACCTCATCAAGCACAACTGCGATTTCCTCCAAGGCTTCTTGTTCTCCAGGCCGGTGAGTGCGGCAGCTGCTGTCCGCTTGCTTGACGAACGGTACGCCCGCCCATAGAATAGGGACAGCAGAAGAGGGTTCCTAGCTGCCGGCAGCAGCCTACAGCTTTTTTGGCGCGTCTGCGAAAGCAACGCCACCTAAAGCGCTGCTGGGAGCCCTTCTCACCCTTTAACCCCAAGAGCGATTACATCAAGAGCGAGGTGGTTGGTTGAACATACTTGTTAGTTATCTGAAAAGCAACACCCAAGCTGTTTTACCGATTGTCATCATCGTCCTCATACTAAACTTCACCCTGGCGCCGCTGACCGCCCCGGTCTTGCTGCGGTTTCTAGCTGGTGCCGCAGCGCTCATCGTAGGACTCTCGGTCTTCTTTGCAGGTGTAGATCTCGGCATCTCGCCCTTTGGCGAAAAGACCGGTTCTTCCCTCGTTAAGACAAGCAAACTGTGGATCTTCCTGCTGGCAGGAGGCCTGCTCGGCTTTTTCGTATCCATGGCGGAACCAGGCCTGCTGGTGTTGGTCGGCCAGATAGAGTACGTCACCGCCGGGGGTATATCCTCTTCACTGCTTCAGGCAGTGATCCCAGCCGGGTTTGCCATCATGATCGCCCTGGGCTATGCCCGGGTCTTTCTCCACACCTCCATGCGGCTCTTTTTCACCATCGCCTACGCGGCCATCCTTGTGCTCGCATGGATCACGGCGCGCAGTTCGCCCGAGTTCCTGGCCATCGGCTTTGACTCCTCGGGCTCGGTCACCGGTATCTTAGTTGTTCCCTTCATAATGGCCCTGGCCGTGGGCATCTCCAAGCTGCGCAAGGACAGCAAGCAGGCGGAAGAGGACAGTTTCGGCCTCGTTGGTGCAGGCGCCGTAGGTCCCATCTTGGGAGTTATGATCATGAATATCCTGAAGCCCATCAGGGAATACCCACTGATCAGCCTGGAACCGACCACGGCTGAAGTGGGTTCAGTTATGGGCCCCTTCTGGGGTGTGGCGCCGCAGGCGGTGCGCAGCAGTATTGTGGCACTGCTCCCGCTGGCCGTCTCCTTCCTCATTTTGCAGCGGGTTCTTCTCAAGTTGGAGAAAAAGCAGTTTCAGCGCATGCTGAAGGGTTTCATCTACACGCTGCTGGGCACGTTTCTGTTCTTCGTGGGCGTGGATGGAGGCTTCATGGAGCTCGGCAGCCAGCTGGGTTATCGTCTGGCGTCTCTGGACAATAGGATCTGGCTGCTGATGACTTCCTTTGCCTTGGGGTTCGTCACAGTCTTGGCCGAGCCTTCCGTTTATGTGCTGAACCGCCAGATCGAAGAGGTGACTGCTGGTTCGGTGAAGGGCCGCGTCGTCGCCCTTTCGCTGGCCTCCGGGGTTGGACTGGCAATCCTTCTTTCTGCAGTCCGCATACTGCTGCCAGGGCTCACCCTCTGGCACCTGCTGCTGCCCGGGTACGCAGCAGCCCTTATCCTCCTGCGTTTCGCACCCAATCTGTTTGTGGGCATAGGCTTTGATGCGGGGAGCGTGGCAACGGGCCCGCTCACGACCACCTTTATCCTGGCGTTCATCCAAGGGGCAGCCGGGGCCTTTCCAGGAGCGGACCTCTTGCGGGACGGGCTGGGCATGATCGCGCTCGTTGCCATGGCTGGAATTGTGACGCTGCTTGCTCTGGGTGTTCTCTTTCGGGTTCAGTCCAAGTGACAAGGAGTTGAGGTAGATGACTGCACCGAACACGGGCGGCAGACAGTATGAGCTGCTCTGTGTGATCGTGGACTTCGGTCTCGGCAGCAGAGTCGTGACCATGGCCAAAAAGAACGGCATCAGCGGGGGAACGATCGCCCTGGGCCGGGGGACCGTGACCGGGCGCCTGGCAGAGCTTTTGGGCTTAACAGATACCCGCAAAGAGATCGTGTTCCTCGTTGCCGAAAAGCTGCTCGGCCGCAATGCTCTTAAGATGTTCGCCGACGAACTGCATCTGAAAAAGCCCAAGCACGGCATCGCCTTCTCCATGCCATTGGGCGCGTTTCTCGGAACCGGCAGCTACGCTTACGAGTTTAGGACCCAGGATGGAGGTGCAGGCAGCATGTACCGAGCAGTCTTTGTCGTGGTTGACAAAGGAAAGGGCGAAGCGGTGATGGATGCGGCGAAGGCCGCCGGCGCCAAGGGCGGCACGATTATCAACGCCCGCGGGTCCAGCATCCACGAAACCAGCAGGTTTTTGAACCTGGAGATAGAACCGGAGAAGGAAATGGTGCTGATCTTGGCCCGTCCGCAGCTGGCTGACAAGATCGTGTTGGCGGTGCGGGACGAACTCCAGATCGATGAGCCGGGTAAGGGCATCATCTTCGTCCAGGAGGTGCAGGAGGTCTATGGAGTGGTTGAGGACTGAAAGGCAGTCGGTCCTGTGCTGTAACCTGGCAGTCCTGATCCTCGCGCTGGGCGCTGCCTTCTCCACCAGCTTGGCCGCGGAACCGTTGTACCAGGTAGAAGTGGTGCAGCGCTATCCCCATGACAGCTCCGCTTTCACTCAGGGGTTGTTCTTCTGGAACGGATTTCTCTACGAGAGTACGGGGCTCTATGGAGAATCGTCCCTGCGGCGCGTGCGCTTGGAAGATGGCGCAGTGCTGCAGAGCGTTGAACTCGATGCCGGCTTTTTTGGGGAAGGCGCGGCTGTCCTGAACGGAAGGGTTTTCCAGCTGACCTGGCGCGAGGGGACGGGCTTGATCTTTGAACTGGATAATCTGGAGAAGGTGGGCGAGTTTACCTACCAGGGAGAAGGGTGGGGCCTGACCACCGATGGAACTCACCTGATTATGAGCGATGGTTCCAGCGTTCTCCGCTTTCTCGATCCCGAGACCCTGGAAACAGTGGGCCGCGTGCGGGTGAAGGCTGCAGGCGGAGATGTTCTTTTCCTAAATGAACTGGAGTATGTGGCGGGAGAGATCTGGGCCAATGTCTGGTTGACCAGCCGGATCTGCCGGATTGATCCATCAAACGGCGAGGTTCTGGGCTGGATCGATCTTTCCGAGCTCGCCGCCGAAGAACCGCAGAAGAACCCAGGGGCCGATGTGTTGAACGGGATCGCTTACGACCCAGATACGGGGCGGATCGTTGTCACGGGCAAGCTCTGGTCGAGCGTGTATGAAATTGTGTTGATACAGCCAGAAGACTAGCCAGTGGTTCCGGCAGGGAAACCGCTTGGTGTTGGTGAATAGGTGCAGCAGATATTCCGGGGGTAAGAAGGGTTGCGGAATGAAGGCCAAGCAGCGCAGGGTGGTGCCTTCAGACAGGCACAACCATAATATTGTCATGGCCATTTTAGTGCTGCTGATCTGTGTTGCCAGTGGTCTCGCGTTCTGGTGGTCTTTTCAGCATGTGGCCGCCATCTATCTGGCTGAGACGGAACGTGCCGTAGCCGAGATCAAACTGGGCTTTCTGCAGACGACCGTAAAGAATCTGGTACGGGAAATCGACGCTCTGAAAAAGTCTGAAGAGCTGGCCTGGCAGACCCTTGTCCAGGACCGGCACAGGCTGCTGGAGCTGGGCATGGATCTCTCAGAGGAGGATTTCCCGCGCTTTTTAGCGTCTCTCATGGAGGCTGAACCCTCCCTTACTGCGGCGCTCTGGAACCGCGCCACGGGTGAGATCATCTACCAGAGGGGACAGCTGCAGGTGGACGAGCCCTTCGAGGACCTGCTGTACTATGATGGACTCGCGCAGGGTGAGTTAGCTGCTCTGTGGGGTGTACCCAGGAGCGCGGTGGACGCCGCCATAAAGGATCGAATACGGCAGATGGTTGCAGAGCTGGAACTGGGCAGCGGAACCTGGGTTTCCATCAGCCAGGCACCACCAGGTCCCGAAGGCGGTGACGAGCTTGCCTACACCCAAAGGTTAGAGGACCTGAACCTGGTGATCGCCATGGGGGTTCACAGAGAAGAACTGGAGCGCTATGCGGAAGAAACGGCCCAGGCCGGCGGCAAGCTGGCCGTTCTGCTTTCCCTGCGGCTGGTGCTGATCTTGGTGCTGGTGGTCGTAACCGCGTTGGGCCTGGTGCTGCTCGCCGAATACCTCTATTTCCGCAGCCACACAGCTCAGCTTGTTCAGGAGGTAAGCATCGATCTCCTCACCGGCGCCAAGAGCCGTCGGAGCGGAGTTGCGCTGCTGGGTTCGTCATTTGAGGAGTTCCAAGCGGGGGAAGAAAGCCCTGTGATCTTCATGTGCGACGTTGACAGCCTGAAAAAGATCAACGATACCTTCGGGCACTCGGCAGGAGACCAGGTCCTGCAGGCGCTGTCCGCCGAAGTGGAGAGAGTGGTTGGGAGTTCTGGCGAGGTGATCCGCTGGGCAGGCGATGAGTTCGTGATTGTGGCTCCGAAGGCCAACGAAGAGAAGCTGGCTAAGCGGATCGTTCGATCCGTCTCCGCCCTCGAGTTCCAGTTTGGAGGAGAAAGGGTCCGGACCAGCATATCGCTGGGGGCTTCCCGTTTCCAACCCGGCGATGCCAGCTACCTGGACGCCTTGAACAGGGCCGATAGGCGGTTGTATGAATTTAAGCGGGTGACCAAAGCCCGCGGAGAAAAAGACGCTTAAGGGGGATGCACCATGTGGAGCTCGTTTTTGGATCTGGCCGCTGCCCGTTATTCGGTGCGCAGCTACAGCCAGCAGCCCGTGGAAAAGGAGAAGATCCTGCGAGTCCTGGAAGCGGCCAGGCTGGCGCCCAGTGCCGTGAACTACCAACCTTGGCGCTTTTTTGTGGTCACTGACCAAGACCTAAAGGAAGAAATCTGGGAGGCCTATCGCGGTGAATGGATGCGCACGGCACCGGTGATCATCGTGGCCTGCGGGGACCATGGGCAGTCCTGGAAGCGCCGTGATGGCAAGGACCACTGCGATGTCGATGTAGCCATCGCCGTTGATCACCTGATCCTGGCCGCAGCCGAGCTGGAGCTGGGAACCTGCTGGGTGTGCGCCTTCGATGCTGATAAAGTGCGCAGCGCTCTCAATCTGCCGCAGAATCTGGAGCCCGTTGTGCTCATCCCTCTGGGATACCCGGGCGAAGGACCGGTTCCTGTGAAGAAACGCAAGAACCTTGAAGAGATCGTAACCTGGAACCGTGGGGATTAGAGCCTGCGACGGCGAGGAATCATCCAGGTCTGTCCACAGTGCGGCGCCACGGCACACTTGGAATGCTGGAGGGCTGCAGGTAGGTGCCCGCAATGCGGGTGGCAGGAGAGCTCTGAACCGACAAAATAGAAAAGCCGGGCATCTCAGATGGTCTGAGTCCCGGCCTTTTCCTCAGCCAGCTGCGATCTGCGATTTAACTGCCTGCACTGCAGCCTCGTAGTTGGGGTGAGAAGATACTTCATCCACGTATTCCACGTAGCGGATAATGTTGTCCTGATCAAGGAGCAGCACTGCTCGGGCCAAAAGGCGCAGTTCCTCAATGAGCACGCCATAGGCCTCGCCAAAGGAGGCATCCAAGTGGTCGGAAAGGGTGATGGCTTGATCCAAGCCTGCACTGCCGCACCACCTCTTCTGGGCAAAGGGCAGATCCATGCTGACCGTGATCACCGCAACGCCCTCAAGTTTGCTGAGTTCTTCGTTAAAGCGCCTGGTTTGGAAGTCGCAGACCCCCGTGTCCAGCGAGGGGACGATGCTGATCAGCTTGAGCTGCCTGCCGAAATCTGCGAGGGTCTTGGGGTTGAGGTCATTTCCCACTAAGCGAAAATCTGGGGCCTTCTGGCCTACCTGGAGTTCGGGGCCGCGCACCGTCAGTTCTCTGCCTTTCATGGTGACCTTGCGTTTTTCCATGCTATCCCTCCTCTGAGAAGTCAATACTGAGTTCGGCACTTAGAAATGGATTCCTGCTCCGTCTGGCAAAATTGTGCAGGATTGAGGAATCGGTCTCCAGACGGAGGCGAAGTCCAATCCCAGTCCCTCGTACATCGGGCTTCCAGCTGTTAGACTCGGTCCAGGATGAGGAAAGGACGTGAGCGGAGTGTTTTATTCGAAAGTGCGGGCCGTGGAAGAATTCCCCATCGGTCCTGATGTGCGGAGCATCGAGCTGAGCGGGTACAACGGTTCCATCGTCTGGGAACCGCTGAACGGCCAGGCTCCCCGCGTAGTGGCGGAGAAGGAAGTCCAGGGTATGAGTGAGAAGGCTGTCGAGAAGCTGCTGGAGGAAATGAGGATCGAGAACAGCAGCAGCGGCCAGTCCCTGGTGCTCAGGGCGGTGCATCCTAAACGGACGATCGGCTGGTTCACCTTGCAGGTTCGGTTCACGGTGTTCGCCCCGGCCGAGCAGATCAAGGAATTTCGCGCCCGTACCAGCAACGGCAGCATACGCGTGAAAACGCCCGTGGAGGGCGTCCTTGACCTGGCATCCTCCAACGGGCAGATCAACCTGGGGGAAGTAGTGGGGCAGGTCAATGCTCAGACTTCCAACGCCCGGATCAACTTCGCCAAGCTGATCCTGACCCGCCCCAGCACGCTGATCACCTCCAACGCCGGTATCGAAGGACAGCTCGAACTGGCAGGTGAAGGTCTCTACCGTATCGTCACCAGCAACGCAGGTATTCGGCTGCGCCTGCCCCACAGCACGCGGGGCTCTCTTCAGGCCGCCACTTCCAATGGCAGGGTAGAAGCGATGCTCGGCGAGCACCAGCAGGTTGGTGGTAACACTGTGGTCATCAAGCGCGGTGAAGGGCCGCACCTAGAGGTCAAGACGAGCAACAGCAGCATTTCCCTTCTGGGCTACTAGAGCTTCCACTCGCTGGCCTGCTCCTCCACTTCCTGGAGTATTTCAGGATCGGCCTTCAGCGCGGGATTGCTCCGGATCTGCTGCAGGAGGTCCCGAGCTTCCTTTTCTTTTCCATTGTGATCCAGCGCCCGGGCCAGCTGGAGTTGGAATTCCAAGTTCTGCGGCTCGAGTTCCACGGCGCGCTGAGCGTTTTCCAGGGCTTGCTTCTTGTTACCGATGCTCAGGGGGAAACCGGGTGCCTGCTGATAGAGCTGGCTGAGCACCCAGTAGGCCGGGGCATAGTTCTCATCCAGCTCCAAGGCGCGGTCTAGGGCATCCTTCATGGGGCGCACCATGAACAAGCTGCTCAAAATGCCCCTGGTCTGTCCGATCCTCCCGATGAGGGCGGCCAACCAGTAGTGGGCATCGGGAGAGTCCGGAACCAGTTCCACGGCTTTGTCGGTGTACTCTTTCCCTTTTTCGAAGACCCTCAATCTGTCCCCATCGGTCCGGTCGCCCAGGTAGAGATAGGCTTTGCCGGCCAGCCAGAGGGCCTCACCATCTTGAGGCTGCTGGCCCAGGTGTTCTTCCAGCATTTCGATGGCTCTTTCGATCTCAGCCACGTCTTTGCTGATGATCAGGGCATCGACCTGGGCGTAATCGAGGGCGTGCACAGGCAGGGCGAGAAGTGCAGTGAGAACCGCTGTGAAAACTAGCTGCAGGATCAATCTTCGACGCAAGTCTATCACCTCTTCAGTGAGCATTCTCACTTTCCATTTCCCGCTCAGGCGGGATAGTCCTTCGCACTTGCGCTTCCATCTGGTACGAATTACGCGACGAAGCAGGAACAGCGGGGGAGGGAGGCGAAAGAACAGAAGAATTTACTTTGCAGCTGAGGAGCGGTTGTGTGCGCAGGATTCAGAACGTCATCTTTGACCTAGGGAACGTACTAGTGAAGTTCAGGCCGGATGAGTATCTCCTGAGCCTCTTTGACGATGCTGAGCTGGTGGACCGCCTGCATCGAGCCGTTTTTTCCGGACCCGAGTGGTTTATGCTCGACAGGGGAGTGATCACCCAGGAGCAGGCGGTTGAGCGGTTGATCAAGCAGCATCCAGACTTGGCCTCGGAGATCACCCTAACGTTTGCCGACTGGTTCAACATCCTTAAGCCAATTTCGCCCAACGTGGAAGTGGTGCGCAGTCTCAAGAGCTCTGGCTACAACCTCTATGTCCTCTCCAACTTCCACAAAGCGGCGTTTGAGTTTATTTGTGAGAAATACGATTGGTTCAGCCTCTTCGATGGTCTGGTTATCTCTTATCAGCATCAAGTGCTCAAGCCAGAACCAGCGATCTACCAGATCCTCCTGGCAAGCTGTGCCTTGATCCCCGAAGAATGCGTTTTCATCGATGATTCTTTGGCCAACCTTGCTGGAGCCAGCGAGTTCGGCATCAAGGGCATCCACTACCAGAGCCCGGATCAGCTCAGGCTGGAGCTCAACTACATTCTGAAATAAAGGCGGGGCGGCAGATGCCGCCCCGTTGTTTATTCCTTCAAGAAGCGGTCGAACCAGTTGGTGATCTCCTCCAGGCGCCGCAGGCGGGCCTTGGGCTTGCCGCTGCGGCTCAGTTCGTGGTTTTCCCCCTTGAACAGGCAGAGCCGGGCCTCAACTCCGTGATACTTCAGGGCAGAGAACATCTGCAGTCCTTCAGGCAGCCAGCAGCGGTAGTCTTCATCGGAGTGGATGAACAAGGTCGGCGTCTTCACCCGGTCCGCGTACTTGAGCGGTGAGTGCTCCCAGAGCTTCTCTGGATCAGACCATGGGGTGGCACCGATCTGATCGGGTGTGAAGAAGTAGCCGATATCCGTGGTGAAGCCCATTGAGAACCAGTTTGCAATGCTGCGCTGGGAGGCGGCTGCCTTGAACCTCTCCGTGTGACCGATGATCCAGTTGGTCATGTAACCTCCGTAGGAGCCGCCCGTAACGCCGAGGCGGCCTGGGTCGATGTCTGGATAGCGCTGGAGCACGGCATCGGTGAAGCCCATCAGATCGTCATAGTCGATGGTGCCGTACCTGCCCCGCAGGTCAGCAAACTCGTTTCCTCTGCCATCACTGCCCCGGGGGTTGCAGAACAGGACGAAGTAACCCTGATTCGCCCAGCACTGCATCTCGTGGACGAAGACTGTCCCGTAGGCGGTCTTGGGTCCGCCGTGGATGTTGAGGATGGCGGGATAGCGCTGCCCCGGAGTGTAGCCCACGGGCTTCAGCACCCAGCCGTCTATGGTTGTTCCGGGAGCGGTCTCCACGGAGAGATGTTCAGGTTCAGAAAGGCTGCGCTCGCTGCTCACCCAGGCGTTGAACGAGGTCAGCTTGATCTCCCGGCCGTTCGCCAGGGCGTAGAGCTCCTGGAGGGCGAGACCGCGCAGGGCGACAAGCAAGATACCGCCGCCCCTGACGCTGAAGCAGTCCACCGAGCCTTCTTCCGCAGTGAGGCGCTCCACGCGGCCGGAACGGTCTATGCGGTTCAGGTAGGAACTGAAGCCTTCGGTGGTGACGAAGTAGAGGTAACCGCCGTCCACCTGGCTTCTGTTTCTGGCCCCGTAGCGGCAGTCGGAGTTGACTGAGTTGCCGATGCTCGCATCAAAATCTGGCGTAATCAGGGTCTTGGTTCCGTCGGCGGGGTTGATCAGGTAGAAATGGGGATTTTCGTTCAACCCGTAGCGGCTGCCATCTGAACCAGAGCAGATCAGGCAGTCATCGTCCAGGAAGTGGGCCTCGTGGTAGTCGAAGGGTTCTTCTGGAGAGATCCTGCGCACCGTCTTTTCTACCAGGTCGGCCAGGTAGAGATGGTTGGCGATCGGCATCACACCCTGGTATTCGGCGGCCACGAGCACCGCCTTGTTCCTGGCCGCGTTGAGCTCGAAACTGCTCACCTGCATGTACTCCCCTGTTAAGGGTTCCAGAGTGTTGGCTTCTTGATCATAAAGGTACAAGCGTGAGCGGCAGCGGCTGACAAAACCCCGGCCGTTGCTCCAGTAGGGAATCTCCTCAAGCACTTCGTACCTTTTCTCTTCTTCCCGCCTCTGCAGCTCGGCCGACCTTTCCGCTTCGTCCATGCTGTTCAAGTCCGGGCGGTCAGGGCTGTACAGGCAGGTGAGGAGGAAGCGGCCGTGGGGAAGGGGTTCGATCTGCAGCACCCGCTGGGGGATGCGGAACGCTTCCAGCGCCTCGCCGCCCGTCACGCGGATCTTGTAGAAAACAGTGAAGTCCTCACCTTTCTTCTGCCTTTCCTGGTCTTTGGGGCTTCGCAGGGCAGAGAAGAGTATCTCTTCGTCGTTCAACCAGGTGAAGGAGCGCTCCTCCCCAAATCCCGTGAGCTGAAAGCATTCTCCGCTCTCGAGATTGCAGAGCCAGAGGTAAGAGCGGTAGCCATTCTTCTCCCAATCCGCTTCATGCACTGCGAAGCAGGCAAGATGTCCGCTGGGGCTGTGCTTGATCTCGGATAGAAACTTGTACTTGGTGAAGTCGTCAAGGCGCAGGGTTTCCACGTTAGATCATCCTTTCCGTGTGGCACTGCCAGTGATCTTCCGTGTTCGCCAGCCTTTTCCTGCCAGGTGAGAATATTACGATGCTGTGATCATCTCGCCAACGTTCATTAAGTTAATCCTAGGATTGAGAAAATGAACACAAACGCTATTGACGCCCCGAGACAAGACCCGTATAATTAGAAACGTAACATAAAACGCACTTGATGAAGTGCAAAAACACGAAGAAAGAGGCGGAGTATATGAAGAGAAGTCTTGTAGCAGTTCTTGTCGTCATGGCACTCTTGGCCGTCGCTGGTTCGAGCCTGGCCGCAGAGCTTAAGTTGGGCAAGGCCGAATGGGCCGCTCATGGAACCAGGTGCTTTACCGTTGCCTTTGTTGTGCTTGAGGGCGAGACCATTGTCGGCGCCTACATCGATGAGTACCAGATGATGGCCAAGTCCGACACCGTTGGCGTTCCCAACGCTGACAAGGATTTCGGCAATGCCTTTGCCAATCCGGAGCAGTGGCTGGGTTCCAAGAAGGTAAACAGCGATTTCTACAGCGCAAACATGGCCAAGTCCGGTTCCACCGTTTCCATCGCTGACAACTTCAAGGCCATCGAGCAGTTCGTTATCGGCATGACCGTCAGCGAGCTCGAAGCTCTGCTGAACACCACCGAGCCGGCCGCTGCCGTCGACATGGTAACCGGCGCCACCCTGGTTGACACCTACGGTTATCTGGCAGCTGTCTGGGCCGCTGCTCAGGACGCTCTGAAGAACTAACTAACTGATTCAACTTCATAGATTACAAGACCGATAACTCACTCCCTCTGCAGGTACGCAGGGGGAGTTTTTCTTTGCCGTCCAAGGACCTTGTCCTTCCAGGCACGTTAAATTTCGCCCAGCTAGGGGCCAGACCCAAGAATGGAAAGGAGACGGTTCTGCGGGGTCGAACTGATCTGTAGATGCCCAGCCGGTGGGTGGAAAACGTGCCGTATCAATTCGTACCCTATACCATATTCCCCATGGCCTCGCCCTTCAAGGCGTTTGCCGTGGCAGTCTACGGCATGCTGCACCGCCATGCCCTTGCACAAACATCCCAGCGCTCTGCATTCCCATCGGCACCTTGTGGTCTGGCTCTTGGTAGAGGGGACGAGCTCAGGTGCGCTGAGCCTGCGCCTTTGTTCTCTCATCGGCTGCTGCGCGAACTAGCTTGTAAATCGTTGCCGCGGTTGGCACCCCAAACAGCATTCCCACGATACCCCCCAAACCGCCGCCGATGACCACGGCAGCAAATACCCACAGCCCTGGCAGGCCGAGGGATGTGCCCATCACCCTGGGGTAGATCAGGTTTCCCTCCAGCTGCTGCAGCACGATGATGAAGACAACAAACAACAGTGCTTTGGCGGGATCTGCCTGGAAGATCAGGAGCACTCCCACGGCTGCTCCCAAATAGGCGCCAAGGATGGGAATCAGAGAGGTAACGCCGACGAAGATGCCGATGGAGGTAGCATAGGGGAAGCCAAAGATGAGCATGCCCGCTATGCAGAGGGCCCCTAAGATCACTGCTTCGGTACACTGTCCCGTGATAAAACTCGCGAAGCTTTCGTTGGCAGCGGCAAGGATTGTGTTGAACCTGGCAGCTGTGCTCGGCGGCAAAAAGGCCTTTTGAAGTTTCTCTGCCTGGGCGAGCAGCCTCTCTTTGCTAGCTAGGAGATAAGCTGAGAAAGCTAAGCCCACGACCAGGTCAAAGAGTCCCGATGTCAGCCCGGAAATCACGGTGAGCGATGAGGTCAAGATGCCGCGGAGGCTCTGCGGGGCATTGGACTTGATGTTATCTGTAATGCTGTCCCAGCTCAAGGCGTCTTTGTCCATCCATTCGCTGACGAAGGACCACTGGTCTTTGTGATCGTCGACCCATTGGCTGATCCGCTCCCAATATCCAGGGAGTACTGCAGAAAGGGCCTTGATGGTATCCACCACCTTCGGCAGCACTAGGGTGATTACCGCCGCAAGGATCAGGAGGATCAGGACATAAGAGAGGAGGAGACAGACGGGCCGCCTTGTTCTGGCGATCCACGGCTTTTCCGCCTTGGGGAAGTAGTGCCGCTCCAGGAAGCGCATGAGTATGTTCACTACATAGGCGATGATGAAGCCCAAGACAAGCGGAAGCACAATGTCGTAGACAGATTTGGCAGCCTTCAGGACCTGGTTGAAATACACGATGACCAGCACCAATCCGGCTAAAAGGATGGCTCTTTTGACAAACTGAGTGTCTCTGGGCCCGTTCACCATTGCTCTGCACTCCCATCCAACCGATTGTGCAACCAGGTGCCTGACGGTGTATTCTAAACGACAGTGCTGATGTCCTCCACATCGTAAGCTTTTGGTAACCTGCCTTTTTGCTGGCTGCCGCTGTTGAACGTGCTTTGAAGATCCCGTGAGGGATGGACCAATTCAGAGGGAGGATTTGTCATGGAAATGAAGGGCAAACCCGAAGTGAAGAAACTTATGGACGAGGATTTGGAGAAGGTAACAGGTGGTGGATCTCGGCCGCATTTCCTCGGCCCATTCTGCCCGGTTTGCGGGCAGGATCTGGCCTACAAAGAGCGCACACCCGATGGTCTGTGTCTGGAGTGCGATGCGGCACGGAATTCGAAGTAGCCTGGCAGAGAGAGGATCGATATGCGAGAAGCATAGACGGTCTTCAGTTCTGCTTTTAGTGGCGTTCAGTCTCGTGGCGGGAAGTGCGGTTCAGGGCCATCAGGTTTGTGCCAAGGCCTGAGATGATCATCCAGCCTTTCATCTTCGTTGATTTTGTGAACTAGGCAGACCGTCAACTGAAGCACAGTGGATTTCAGGGGCTTTCTGCGAAATACGCGGGAAGCTTCTTTTTTTGCGCACCTTGAAACACCTTTTCTCTCAGCTGCGAAGCGTTCAAAAAGTTGACTGCGGTACACAAAAAATCAACAAGATGGGAGGAAATTTCGCGTAAGCGTCCAATAATGATCAAAGGTGTCAGACATCAGACCTGTATACAGCCTGCAGGAGGTTTGATATCTGGCACACGCAACAATAAAGCAGAGGGAGTGTGACCGTTGAAGAGGATTGGGCTGCTGTTACTCGTAAGTCTTTTGGTTGTTGGTTTGCTGCCTAACCTGGTATTTGCCAAAGAGCTCACGGGAACGCTGACGATTTGGTCGTGGGGAGCTGGGCATGAAGCGGAGATGCGGGAGAAGGCCGTTGAAGCCTTTGCCAAGAAGCATCCCAACCTGGAAGTCATCCATTCGGTTATTCCCACAGCTGACCAGGTGTGGGATCAGAGGCAGGCAGCTGCGTTTGCAGCAGGAAACGCGCCTGATGTCATCCAGATGTCTCCTGACTACTACGGCCTGTTGACCGAGTACTATGAAGACCTGAGGCCCTATGTGGAAAGAGACGGAATCGATCTGAACGAAGTGATCACCGAGGGCATGCTCGATGACTACTACCGCCCCGATGGCAAGCTGGAAGCACTTCCGCTGCTTGCAAACGTGTTCGTCTTTGCCTACAACAAGAACATGTTTGACGAGTTCGGTGTGGAGTACCCCACCAACGATTGGACCTGGCAGGACTTCGCCGAAATGGCACCTAAGTTCGTAACTGGTTCAGGCGTCAACCGCACCTATGCCATGGTACGCCACTGGGTACTGCCCAACTTCGCGATCATCTGCCAAGGCGGTGTGCCATATGCGGATGACTTCTCCGACATCTACATGGACAGTGAAGAGGTCAGGGCTGGTCTGGATCTGTTCAGATACCTGATCGTGGAAGCGCAGGCCATTCCCAGCCAGTCTGCGGCTCAAACCATGCCTTCAGAGCAGCTGTTCATTACCGAGAGGGCTGCCATTTACCCGATGGGCGGTTTTGAAATCGCTTCTCTGGCACAGGAGATCGACGATTGGTTCGAGTGGGATGCTGTACTTCCTCCCAAGGACAGCCCCGATGGAAAGAACACCAACATCACCTACGCGACTGGCTATGCCATGTACAAAGACGCCAAGAACAAAGAAGCCGCTTGGGAGTTCCTGAAAGAAGCGTCTTTTGCCAACGATGAGATGGCCATGTTCACAGCCCAGATCGGTATGCCGGCCAACAAGAAGGTTGCCAATGAAGTCTACGCCAAGATGAGCCACGGAAATGTTTCCAACGCCCTGTACCTCAAGGGGATGGAGACCTCCAGGCTGAACATCTGGGGCGGCGCCTTGGCCACCGTTGGCGACATCTGGACCGAGATGTGGGACAGCGTCAACGTTGCGGGTATGTCCGCTGCAGAAGCACAGGAGAAATACGTCCCGCTGCTCGAGAAGGAATTCTTTGAGTTGAACCTCAGCAAGTAGCTCAGTCTTGGATGGAAGGTCCACTGTGACCTGGTAGCAAAGAAGGGACGCTGTGGGAGGCACATACCTAGCAGTGTCCCTTCACCTTGTTGCTTTTGTCTGCTCCTTGATACCGATTTGAAATGGGGTGTGATGCGTACATGTTAGACGAGTTCCGTATGAAACCGAAACGCTTTGTGCCATCTACCGCCAAGGCGAGGAGGGATGCCCTCAGGTTCTATTTCTACATATCCCCTTGGCTGATCGGTTTTTTGGTTCTCACACTCTATCCCATCCTGCACTCTTTCTATTTGATGTTCACCAGCAGTACGCTCACGGACCCCGGTGAGTTTGTGGGGTTGAGTAACTTGTACTACGCCCTTAAGGAAGATACGCGGTTCCTGGTGGTCTTTAAGAACACCTTGTACTACGTTGCCATGTTTGTGCCTGCCAGTTTGGTGCTTTCCTTTGTGATCGCGCTGATGCTCAGTCAGAGAGTCAAGTTCCTGGGCCTTTTCAGAACGATTTTCTACCTGCCCTATGTTACAGCCGGTGTCGCTGTAACCATCCTCTGGGGTTGGATTTTTAACGCCGATTACGGACTGCTCAATTACTCACTATCCTTATTGGGCATCCAGGGGCCCGATTGGCTGGGTGATCCTAGTTGGGCCATGATTTCCATCGTGATCCTGTCCTTGTGGACCATTGGCAATAACATCATCATCATGCTGGCGGGCATTCAGGATATCCCAGAAACCCTCTATGAAAGCGCCCAGATCGATGGTGCGGGCAAGTTCAGATGCATCTTCACCATCACCATCCCCTTGGCCACACCAACTATCTTTTTCAACCTCGTCCTTACGACCATTGGGGCTTTCCAGCTGTTTACGCAGCCGTATGTGTTGACCAACGGCGGGCCCTTAAATGCGACCCGTACCGTGGTTATGCATCTGTTCACCAATGCGTTTCAGTACGGAAGGATGGGCTATGCAGCCATGATCGCCTGGTGCCTATTCGTTGTGATTATGGTCATCACGCTGATAATCTTGGGCAGCTCCAAGAAGTGGGTGTTCTACGGCGACTGATGGCAGACTGGCGATTAACGAGAGCTAATCTGAAAGAAAACGAGGTGCTTGGGTTTGTCAAAGGTTCTGAGAAAGATAAGGGCGAAGAGCAACCGCGTATTCATATACCTTGTGCTTATCGCAGCTGCGCTGATCTGCGTCATCCCGTTCTTGTGGATGGTGTCGACTTCGTTTAAGTCAATGCGGGAAATCTTTATGGTGCCTCCCACGTTGATCCCCAAACGGCCTATACTTGACAATTACCCTAAGGGTTGGGGCTATTCCGATTTCACCACCTACACGAAAAACACAGTTCTTCTGGCAGCCACTGCTACGATCGGCACGGTGTTTTCTTCGGCTTTTGTTGGCTATGGCTTTGCCCGTTTCAAATCGCGGCTTTCCGGGCTGCTCACCGTTGTTCTGCTGGGAACCATCATGCTTCCTTCCCAGGTTACCATCGTTCCCCAGTACATACTCTTTCACCGGTTGGGGATGATCGACACCTACTGGCCCATCATCATCCCGGCCTGGCTTGGGGGCGGAGCGTTTAACATCTTCCTGTTCATCCAGTTCTTCAGGACGATCCCAAGGGAACTAGATGAGGCTGCGGAAATCGATGGAGCCAGCTCTCTGCAGATTTTCACCAGGATCATGCTGCCTACTGTCAAGCCTGTGATTCTGGCCGTGACGGTTATGTCCCTCGTTTACCACTGGAATGACTTCTTCACGCCCCTGATTTACCTGAGCACCACGAGCAAGTACACGATTGCCGTTGGCCTGCAGTTCTTCCAGAGCGCCTACGGCAACATACAGATCGGGCAGATGATGGCCGTGTCCCTGGTTACCCTGCTGCCGGTTTTGGTGACGTTCTTCACCTTCCAGAGGTATTTCATCCAGGGTATTAAGATGTCGGGGCTCAAATCCTGATCAACAACATCGCACTGTGGAGGGTCAGAAATGGACAGGTACCAAAATCCGATCATCAAGGGCTTTAACCCTGATCCCAGCATCTGCCGGGTCGGCGGTGATTTCTACTTAGTCACATCCACCTTTGAATTCTTCCCAGGGGTTCCCATCTACCACAGCAGGAACTTGGTGGAGTGGGAGTTGATCAACTACTGCTTAACGGAGGACAGCCAGCTCAACTTGGAAAACTGCGGCTGTTCGAAAGGGATCTTTGCACCTACCATCCGCTACCATGATGGGACCTTTTTCATGATCACCACCAATGTCTCCCATAGGGGCAACCGCATAGTACATACCAAGGACATCCGGGGGAAATGGTCGGAGCCGCACTGGATCGACCATGTGGGTATCGACCCCTCACTGCTGTTTGATGATGACGGGAGAGTCTACTACTGCGGTACCGCCTTGGATGAACGGGGAAGACAGGGCATTGCCTTGTTTGAGATCAACCCCTTCACAGGTGAGAAGTTGAGCAGGACGGAGATCATCAGTTATGGAGCAGGCGGTAAACACCCAGAAGCTCCGCATCTCTACAAGATCAACGGCTGGTACTATCTCATGATCGCCGAGGGCGGCACCGAATACGGCCACATGGAAACCATTTTCCGCAGCCGCAGCCCCTGGGGCCCATATGAACCCTGTCCGCATAACCCAATCCTTTCCCACAAGGACTACATGGGTTCACCCATCCAGGCCACCGGACACGCGGATCTGGTGGAGGATGCCGCGGGCAGTTGGTGGCTGGTATGCTTGGCGATCAGGCCGCTGCCCACAACGCTGCTGCACAACTTGGGGCGGGAGACATTTCTCGCTCCCGTGAAGTGGGATGATGATGGCTGGCCGGTTGTGGGGAACCAAGGCCGCATCGCCCTGGAGATGGAGGCGGAGCTCCCAGCACCCTTAATTGGAAAGGCGATAACTGCGGATTTCACCGATGATTTTGACAGCGACGTGCTCGGCATGGAGTGGAACTTCGTCCGCAATCCCCGGCGGGAGAACTACAGCCTGACAGCAAAAAAAGGCTTCCTGCGGTTGTCAGCGGGGGAAGAAACGCTGAACGACTTCCATCCAACCTTTGTGGGCATCAGGCAGAAGGAGTTCGAACTGGTGGCCTGTGCGAAACTGCTCGTTGAGGAGATGGGGGAAGGGCAGCAGGCGGGGATCGCGGCGTACTACAACATGGATTACCACTACGAGATCTATGTCACACAAGAGTCCGGTCAGCACTATGTTGTCCTGGCCAAAAAGGTCCATGACATCTACCATATTGCGGAAAAGCGGCCCATTGACTTCTCCGGCGAGCTTGAGCTCCAGATCGAGACGGGCAAAGATGACTATCTGTTCAAGTACCGCCTGGGTGGCGAATGGATCACCCTGGGCACGGGCAAGACGGCGGGACTGTGTACTGAAGGGACCATGACGATGACCTTCACCGGGGTCTACCTGGGCTTGTTTGCCAGCAAGGGCGAAGTTTGCTTCGATTATTTCACTGTGAAGCAGCTAACTCAGTAGTCAACTGGGATGTTGTGATATGGATAGGGGCTTACCGGTTACCCGGTAAGCCCCTCGCTCGAGTACGGTAGATCAGTTTTGCGCTGGCGACCCGCCCTGACCAGCACGATTGCCGCGTTTTCGGTCGTAATCTAGCTAGAGAAATCTTTCCAGCGAGGAGATGCAGAAGATGGGAAGCAGAAGACGCGTTTTGGCCGGGATCGCTTTGCTGTTAGTCACTGTGCTTTTGCTGAGCGGATGTGTAGGCGGCGGAGGAGGAAAGCCGCCGGTTTGGCAGCACAAGCTGAGGATCTCAACTGAGGGTGAAGGCGAAGTCACAACAGTCCTTTCGCATTGGAAACTCGACACGCCGGTTGTGGAGCTGCAGGCAGTCCCGGCCGAGCACTGGAGGTTTGACCGCTGGATCGGTGATGTATCTGACGAGAATTCAGCGACCACAACGGTGGAGCTGGACACAGAAATGGCGGTAACTGCCGTCTTTGTGCAGGAGCCAGCTCATAATGGTCTGACCATCACCTTTGCTGATCAGAATCTGGAAGAGGTTATCCGGGAGCTGGTGCGAAAACCCCAAGGAGACATCACCTATACTGATGTTGTTGAGGTAAAGAACCTTTCTGCGCCTGGCCGCGGTATCGAGAGCCTGGAAGGACTCGAGCATCTGCCGAACCTGGAAATGGTCGACCTGCGCTACAACCAGATCAGCGACCTCACGCCCTTCGGCCGAAACAGCAGGCTCTGGCAGCTTAAGCTTTCCGGGAACAAGATAACTGATATCGAACCGTTAGGGTTGCTCCAGGGGCTGCGGGATCTGGAACTGGACGACAACCAGATCAGTGACCTGAGCCCTCTGGAAGAGCTGTCGAACCTCTCGTCGCTGAGTGCTGCCAACAACCAGATTGACGATCTCTCTCCGCTCACTGCCCTTCGGGATCTGGGAGCTCTCAACTTGGCAGGCAATCAGATCGCAGACATCGGTGCTCTCTCCGGCCTGACGAATCTGGCTTTCCTGAACCTGGGGGATAACCTTATCTCAGGCATCGGCGGCTTGTTGAACCTCAAGACGCTGCTGATTCTCGATCTGTCAGGAAACCAGATCACTGACATTTCTATCTTGCCGGAAATGACCATCCTGCACCATCTCTATCTGGGCGGCAACCAGATCTCGGATATCAGTCCTCTGGCAGCTATGCGCCAGCTCTGGGATCTGGACCTCCAGGACAATCAGATAGAGGATATTTCGTACCTGGAGGGCTTGACGGAACTGCGTATGCTGAACTTGGCCGAGAACAGGATCAGCGACATTTCTGCCTTGGTCGACAACAGCGGTTTGGGCCGGGACGATGTGGTCCATCTGGAAAAGAACTACCTCGACCTGACGCCTGGATCGGCTGCCATGGGGGCCATCCAGACGCTTCTGTCCCGCGGCGTCGAGGTGGATTACGAGCCCCAGTACACCAAATGAAGTGACCCTTGATCGCGTTGAGCCCCGCAGCGGCTTCTGCGGGGCTTCTGCGGCTCCTAGAGCTGCGCAGCCTGCCTGCGGAGCTTGTTTTCTATCCTTTGCAGGCGGTGTTCGAAGGCACCGACAAGGGGGGAACGCTCGGCCCAGGCGAGAGCTAGAGCCCGCCTTGTGACCTGCCTGGCGGCATAGAGGTCTTTGGCTCTGTGCTCATAGAACTTGGCCAGTTCTTCAGCACTCGCGAGATCTGAGGCCGCAAGGGAGAGGATTTCCTGCCAGAGTACGGCCGCCCTGCGGTGCTCCCCAAGGCGTTTGAGCAGGAAGGCAATCTGCCTGATGATCCGCAGGTAGAGTTCGTCGTCTCGGGCCAGCTCCGCTGCTTTTTCCAGGTAGCGAAGGGCCAGGGGAAGGTCACCCCCGTCCGCAGCCAGCCGTGCCAAGGCTTCTGCCTCATAGGGGCAGCTGCACCTGCCCGGCTCCGTCTGCAGGATCGTCTCGATGCTGTAGAGCAGGGCGGCCATGGAGACGATGTCCAGGAAGTTGTGCTCAACAATATCCGCGAGGAGCCAGCCCTGTCCCGTATGGAGGAAGTCGAAATAGCGCTGGGGGATCTCATAGCCCGGGATGTCTCCGCTTCGCTCCAGGCACAAGATGTTCTCCTCAAGACTGTTGAGACTGCAGCTTTCCAGCTTCTGCCTCCACAGGCGGCGGGAGATGGGGAGCAGGTCAAAATGGGCCATGCCTGTGGCTCCGGAAAAACCCAAGCGCGCCAGGGCGAACCTGGTCTGGAGGAGAGGCACGTCAAACACCCTGCCGTTGAAGGAGACGATTGTCTTCTTCTGACGCAGTTCTTTTTCCACCAGGTGGAGAAGGGCCAGCTCTTCGTTGTAGTCCCGCATGAGGATCTGCTTTACCACAAAGGCGTTGGCAGTGAAGTATCCCAGGCCGACTAGGAAAGCGTATGTTCCCGTGCCGCCGGCGAGGCCGGTTGTTTCCGTATCCAAGAATATGGTCTCGTCAAGGCGCAGCTGGTCGCCGTTTTCTGGCCCAAAGCGAGACAGCTGGCTGTAGGCTGCTTGGCAAGCCTCCCCGAGAGTCGAGCGGCCGTGGTAGTGGTCGAGAGGAAGCTCTCTGGTAACCACATAACAGGGGCCAAGGGGAGTAACCGCTTCGGCGCCGTGCAGATAGGGATCTAGATCAGCGGTGCGCCGAGAAGGTGCAGGGCTACTTTTCTGGGGCAGCAGCTGGCGAAGCTTGCTGGTGAGATCCATGTCCCAACGCCCCCCTCAAGAGCCAGAGAGTGTGTGCTTTGCCGTTGGTCCCTACTTCTTGGGCCGGACCCACACAGGACGGGCAGCCCGCTTCGCAGGGGCAGTTTTTGATGATGGACATGGCTCGCCAGAGCAGTCTGCCGTGGGCCTCGAAGAGCTGCTCGCTGAAGCCGACTCCACCAGGGTATTTCTCATAGATAAAGACAGTCGGTTCACCCGTAAAGGGAGACTTGATCTGAGCGGTTACCCCCAGATCGCTTGGTTCGCACATCAGCTCCAGGGAGGCAATGTTGCCCAGGAGATGGGAGGCACCGATCAGTGCGCTCTGCAGAGCCCCTTGATCCAGGTTTCCCGCGAAGTCCTTGGGAACGCTGAACCAGTAGGCAGTGGTGTGCATCTCCTGCTCTGGCAGGGAGATGTAGCCCCAGCCTATGTTTTCATGGGTGTAGAACTTGATCTTTTTGTACATGTGCGTCTTGGCGGTAACCATCACTTCGCCCCAGCTGCGCCGGACACAGGGCTGAATGTCCTCGGCGACCACATCGAGCACTTTCAGTTCCACGTCCAGGTTGGCATCTGTGTAATAGTCCGTCTCCACTTCCCGGGCGTAGGCCTTCTGACCTTCCCAATCCAAGCGGTCGATATGGTAGGTCTTGCTTTCGTGGATGTAGATGGCATCTTCGTGGATGAGCATGGGGGCGCTGAACCGGTCAACTTCACCGATCACGACTGTCTTCCCATCGGTGGTGTCGATGATCGCGAAGTTCTCAGTGGACGCGCTTCGCAGTGAAATATGCGCAGCCGGGTAGTTCTCACTCATCCAGTACCAGCGGCCCTCAACCTTGCGCAGGATCATCTGTTCCGTCAGGTAGTCCAGGATCTCCGTGGGATCGACCGCACCGAACTTCTCGCCTTCCTGGAAGGGGAGTTCGAAGGCTGCACATTTCAGGTGAGAAACCAGGATGAACAGGTTATTGGGGTTGATGCGGGCATGTTCCACACCCCGGTCCATGAAATAGGCCGGGTTCTGGATCATGAACTGGTTGAGGGGGCTTGACGTGCCCACGAGCACAGCTAGGGAAGCCTCGTGGGTGCGCCCGGCGCGGCCCAGCTGCTGCCAGGTGCTGGCGATTGTGCCCGGGAACCCTGTCAGGACCGCAGCCTGAAGCGTACCGATATCTATCCCCAGTTCCAGCGCGTTGGTGCTGACCACACCCAGCACCTTGCCGTCTCTCAGATCGCGCTCAATCTGCCGGCGCTGCCTTGGGAGATAACCACCGCGGTAAGCCCGGATGGTCTCGGCCGGTTCCCCAAGTTTGTGGAAGGCCTTGCGCAGGTAGGTGACGAGCACTTCCGTGTCCAGCCGGCTCCTGGCGAAGACGATGGTGGGGATCTTGTTTGCGATCAGCTCCCGGGCGATGCCTTCAGCCTCCAGAAGGGAGCTGCGCCTGATACCGAGTGGCTGGTTGACCACCGGGGGATTGTAGAAGAAGACGTCTTTGCGCCCGCGGGGGGCGCCGTTCTTGTCGATGACGGTCACCGGCCTGCCCAGGAGCGTCTCACCGTGTTCCTTGGGGTTGGCGATGGTCGCTGAGGTGCATATGAAAAGGGGATTGGCGCCGTAAAAACGGCAGATGCGCTCCAACCTTCTGAGCACATTGGCCACGTGGGAACCGAAGACGCCGCGGTAGATGTGCAGTTCGTCGATGACCACATACTTAAGATTCTCGAACAGGCGCATCCATTTGGTATGATGGGGCAGTATTCCGGAGTGCAGCATGTCTGGGTTGGTCACCACGATGCTGCCGGCAGCGCGGATGGCGATACGGGCATCTCCAGGCGTATCTCCATCGTATGTATAGGTCTTGATCTTCCCGCCCAGCTCATCGCTCCAGGCCATGAGTTCGGCCACCTGGTCCTGGGCCAGGGCCTTTGTGGGGAAGAGGTAGAGTGCCCTTGCCTCTTCATCGGCCAGAAGGGTCTGAAGCACGGGCAGGTTGTAGCAGAGCGTCTTCCCTGAGGCCGTGGGGGTAACTACCACCACATTTTCTCCAGCCTGCACGGCGCGCAGGGCTGCCGCTTGGTGCGAGTAGAGCTGCTCAATTCCCCGGCGCCGCAGGAGAGCCTGCACCTCGGGGTGAACAAACTCTGGGATGGGCTCATATACCCCTTCCTGCGCTTCTATGGTATGGCGGAACGTGACATTTGCCATGAAACGGGGGTTACTCTCTAGTTTGCGGAGTGCTTCTTCAACACCCACAGGCCACACCTACCCTTCTGCCTCCATAATAGACGAACGGACGTTTGCAGTCAATTGCTAACCTTGAGCAGCGGCCGAGAAGATGTTATACTGGATTTAGAAAATTCGCAAAGGAGAATGGCCATGTGGCGAGTAATGTGCATCTTGCTGACCATCTGCCTGCTGTCTGCCGCCGTGAGTGCTGCGGATGAAGGCACCCGCCTCGATCTGGCTTCTGTGCCCGAAGACTGGATTCTGCTGGGTGAATATGCGGCAGGGGCTGGCGATCTTCAGGTTTTCTCTGAACGGCTTGGCGTCACGGTTGTTGTCTTGAAGAACTACCTGTTCGGCACCCCGACGGGCGGTGTCCAGGTGAACCTGGTGCTCACCGAGACCGAAGCCGAGGCTCAGGCCCTCGAAGAGCTCTTCCTGGGTTTTCATCCCCCCGAGATGGTGGGGCGAAGTGGGCGCCGCGTCCTGGAGCTGGTGACTGAACAGCCTGCCCTCGCCGAACTCGCCAAGACCGCTCTCAGGTTTGACCTGGAAGGAACTTCTGGCGCGGATCAAGCCGTTCTGCGGGAGTACCTGAAAGCCTGGAGCTGGTCCGTCGCCCGCTGGGAGGATATCGCGGAGTACCTTGACGGTGAACTGGCAGACTACCGGGTCTTCTTGGTGGGCGAAACGCACGGGGCGGCTTGCAACCAGCAGCTGGAGTCGGCCCTGTTGGAGTTCCTGGTCCGCCAAGGCGGAGTTCAGAATCTGCTGCTCGAACTCTCGCCGAGCCTCGTCGGTTTTCTGCGGGAGTATCTGGAAACGGGCGATCAGGCCCTTCTGGATCAGGTCTTTTCCTTGGTGAAAGGCACCTACTTTTTCACCGAGGAGAACTACGTCCACTGGCAGAAGGTGCACGATCTGTACCAGTCTCTTCCTGAAGGCAAAGAGCTGCGCTTGATCGGTCTGGACGTAGAGCATCAGCCTCTTCTGGCCTTGAGTTATCTGCAGCGTCATCTAGACCGCATAGACAGCAGCATCCTGTCCCAATCCAAGCTGGGCCAGATCGACCGGATCCTCCGGGGCGAACTCAGCCTAGACTACAACGAAGCCCTCAGCTTCGTTCAAGACCTGCTTTTGGAGCTGCAGCAGAAGGCAGTCCGGGCCGAGCTGGGCGAACTGGCGGGAGAGTTTGAGCTTGTCCTCTCGAGCCTCTTGGCAGGCCTGCAGCTGCAGACCTTCAGCGGCTTGGCCTGGGACAGCAGCCGGGAACAGGCCATGTACGAGAACTTCGTCAGACAGGTTTCGCCAGATGACGGGCAGAAGTACTTCGGGCAGTGGGGACTGCACCACGTCTTTCAGGGGCAGGTGCTGGGCGTGGACTGGCTGGCCTCCAAAATCGCCCGCACCGAAGGGTTTTCAGACTCCGTCTTCAGTATGGTGCTGGTCTATTCTGGCGGCGAGCGGCTCAGTCAGGATGGTTCGCAGACCATGCCCCTGTCTACCTACGCAGGCAGTACCCAGGTCTTGCCTGAGCTGGCTGGTGGTCAGCCGCTTCTCGCAAAACTGGACAGTGCTGGTTCACCCTTCACCGAGGAGCTGATCTGGAAACTGACCGAGGTCAGTCCTGCCAGTGGCGTGACCACTGACTACTTCCAGTATCTCCTCTTTATTCCAGGAGCACAAGCCTCAACGCCTTTGGTCTTCTAGCCGCGCTGCGGCAGAGGGGGCATGCTTTTGCTCCTCTTGGACACCCTATGCCTAGAAAGGCGGGGGACGATGTGGATCGGTTTTACCGGGGATTCGTGGCGGGGATGGTCGCGGCTATTCCCCTCAACGCCTGGAGTCTCTTTTCCTACCATATCCTGGGTCTGACCCAGCGGAGGCTCTTGGATTGGGCGGGGATGATGGTCTTCGGAGTCTTGCCGCGGACAGCGGTCCAGGTTGTGCTGGCCCTGTTTATGCAGCTCGTATGGTCAGGCCTGCGCGGCATCTTCTTTGTCTATCTGCTGCGGAGTATCGGCAGTCAAGGACTGATCGGCAAGGCGGTCATCTTCAGTGTGATCGTGAGCTTCCTTGAGGAGTCTATCGTTGTCCTGTTCAAGGTCCCCAACTTGGTCAGGACAACCACCGGCACCCTGATCTCGACGCTTGTGGGTGCTGTCATGTGGGGAGCAGTACTGGCGCTCCTCCTTCGCAGGTTGGATACTGAGGCAGAGGCATAAAAAAGCTGGGTAGGTCATTCCGCCTCCCAGCTTTTTCGGATCTCCTCGCTCAATCCCGCAGTCTCCGAAAGAAGCGTTCCAGTTCGGGAACGTTCTCCAGCAGCTGGTTGGTAAACTGCTCGGTCAGCCGGCTGTCCACTTGGACTTCGCCCAAGGCTTGGCTCAGGCGCGGCAGCACTTCTATGACCCGCTCAAAGGTCTCCCGCAGCTCCTGCCTCAGCTGGCTGAGGAGAGGCGAGATGACCGGGTAACTGGTGAGGGCAAAGACGCAGATCTGCAGGATCGCATCTACGACGCTGGGAGTTTCTGCCCGCTGTTCACTGCTCATTTCCAGGCGCAGCCTCCTTTTCACGAGATAAGGAATCTCAGTCACCGTTTGACGGCTGTGGGTATATAAATAAAGCAAGAAGATGAGGATGGGGGCGCGCCCCATCCTCGGTAGCGGCTAGGCCAAGAGGATCACAGCCAGAACGACGATGAGGATCAAAGCCACGAAGACGATGAAGGTCTCCTGATTATCATTCATTCAGTGCACCCCCTCGGTGAGCAGATTAAGAAGTTGGCCTTCTTGCTCTTAAGTTATGAAGCTGGGGCGGGTCGGTTATCATGCCTGGTTCCCGTTTTCAGCCTAGGGGGGTGTCTTGCTTGACGCCGAGGATAGACAGGGGGCTGCTGCTGACCGCGCTCAAGGAAGTGCCGTATTACCGCGATCACTGGCGAGACGTCCGCGGAGAGCTCCTCTTTTTTGAACCAAGGGGAATCGACTGGGAACGGCGAACGGTCGCGGGCTTGAGGCTGCGCAAGGGAGTGTGGCGGATGGGGGAGTACACCCTTCCAAGGACCGTCTACAACCGCTGCTTCCCAGAACCGAGGGCGCTCTTAGCCAAGCTCAGCGAGGCCATCGGCCCGGAAAACGTGTTTAATCAGCGAACCCAGCTGGACAAATGGGAAGTATGGGAGATCCTCAGCGCTGCACAGCTGGGCGCATGCCTGCCAAAGACTTACCTTTTCGAGCCTCAGGATCTGTCACAGCTTCTGCAGGAGCACAAGTCGCTGATCCTCAAACCCCGCCGAGGACACGGTGGGGCAGGGGTGTTCAAGCTGGCCCTGCTCGGGCCTGAATTGGTGCTGATCACCTCCCATGGCCTTTCCTTTCCTGTCTGGGGAGAAGCTCTTTACCTTCCGATCCTCGCTGCATCTGTTCCTTCCGGCCAGTACCTGGTTCAGCAGTACATCGACAGTCTGGAAAGGGGCGGCGTCAAATTCGATGTGCGCCTCGTCTTTCAGAAAAACGCGGAGGGGAAATGGGAGGTTACTGGTGAGCTGAGCAGGGTGACGGCTGCAGAAAACCTCCTAACTAACGGTTACCATGCGGTTGTCCCGGCTCGCGATGTGGTACCACCCGGGACAATGGACGAGCTGCACGCTTTGGGCCGTCAGGCTGCAGAAGCGCTCGATGGTAATATGGGCGGCCTGGGCGAACTGGGTGTCGACTTTCTCCTGGACAAAGAAGGAAAACCCTGGGTCTTGGAGGTAAACGGCAAGCCCGACAAGGGGTTGTTTTGGAGACTGGGCGATGGGGATATGCTGAAACGGGTGTATGTCACTCCCCTTGAGTACCAGTACTACCTTATCCAGGCAAAGACAAGTGCCCCAGGTTCCATTTCCTAGGGCACAGTCAGCACATTATCCCTGCTTGAGCAGCTTCTCCAGTTCTGGGAAAAAGCGCAGCAGCTCCCGCACCAGTTCTTCCTTTTTTCTCTCATCCATGGCGGCCAAGGCCTGGGTGATCTTGGGCACCGCTTCTTGAACAGTAGTCTTGTTATCTGCCGGCTGGCCTGTGAGCTGGTTCACCAAAGAAGTGAGTGCTGGATAGCTCAAGGCCAGAGCAGGCAGGAGTTTGAGCAGCGCATCGAAGGAGGAACCTCCCTCGCCTTCCTTCCGTTTCAAGGCTTGCACCCCCGTTTTTGGCTAGATGTTTGCGGCGATGATGACCAGGGCAACCAGGAACAAGATGAAAATGGCCGTGGTCGGGTCAATCCCGCAGCAGATGGGTCTGCCCATTTTCTTCACTCCTTTGCTTTTTCTACCCCTTCTAACCCCGGCAGGGCTGTCGCCAGCCGCTGGAGCAGAGACAGGAGCGGCGGCGAGCCATCCTCGGATGGCTTTAGGATTGAGGGCAGCAGAGGGATGGCTTCCATGAAAGCCGGGAGCAGGTCAGACACCGGGTTCTCCCACGTACCCGCGCCCCTGCTGGTGGAAAACAGGTTCCCCAATGTACACCCCCCTTTCTTGGGATATAGTATTCAGGGGCAGGAAAACGGAATTGGCTTCGACTTCCTATTTTGGATCAAAAAAAGGTGCTGAACGGGTGTTCAGCACCTCAAACAGTGTTCGGTTAGCCGGGCCTACGCCTCGGTGTATCGTTGTGCAACCTTGTTCCAGTCGATAACCTTGAAGATTTCCTTGAGGTAGTCGGCGCGCATGTTCTTGTACTTGAGGTAGTAGGCGTGTTCCCACACATCGATGCCCAGAATGGGGGTCAGCTGGCCACCGTGCGTCATGAGGGGATTGTCCTGATTGGGCGTACTGGTTACTACCAGTTTTCCGGAGGGGTCTTTGGACAGCCAGGCCCAGCCGGAACCGAACACGGATGCAGCAGTCGCAGTCAGTTTCTTGACAAGCTCTTCCAGCGAGCCGAAATCAGCTTCAATCTGTTCGGCAAGTTTTCCCTGGGGAGGCTGCCCGCCTTGGGGACTGAGGATATCAAAGTATAGATTGTGGTTGTAGTAGCCTCCACCGTTGTTGCGTACAGTTGTTCTGAGTGCGGGGTCGTCTATTGCTTCGAGGTTTTGCAGGATGTCTTCAATGCTTTTGCCCGCAAGACCGGGCAGCTTCTCCAGGGCGCTGTTCAGGTTATTGGTATAGGCAGCGTGATGCTTGCCGTAGTGAGTCTGCATGGTCAGTTCGTCAATGTGAGGTTCCAGGGCGGCGAAGTCGTAGCTCAGTTTGATCTGCTCGAACATCTTATCCACTCCTTGCAATCCTAACTTAATCGGTAAGGATTTATTTGTCTTCAGTATAGCATGGAGCAGAAAGATGTGCAAGTGATTCTCATTATCAAAAGTTAATTCTAGGAAAAAAGTGAACCGCCTGGTCAATTAGAACCAGGCGGTCAGCCAGTACTTCTCGAAAAGAGCCTTGACAAGGTAGGCCAGGCGGTTGGGGCGGGACACGTTCATGACCACGGGATCGCTGTAGGCTCCGATGGAAACGAAGCAGCCCATTCCGAGACCTGTGAACATGGACGCTCCGGCAGCACCGCCGCGGAATCTGAAGTCAGGATCCTTACCGCTCAGTTTTGGAGCCAGGTTACGGGCGGCTACCTCCGCCTGGTAGTGGGCGAAGAAACCAACCTTAGGCAGCCAGTGGCCGTTTGGCGTTCTCAGCCCCGTAACATCGCCCAGGGCGTAGACATCGGCAAAGCGCGTTTCCAGGGTGTGGGGATCCGCTTCCAGCCAGCCCTCTGGTCCTGCCAGAGGTGAGTTCCGCAGGAAAGAGGGCGCCTGATGGTCTGGAATGCCCAGGATCAGGTCTGCCGTGAGCACATGCTGTTCGGTAAGGATTTCGCCGGCCTTTGTGATCTGCTGAACGCGATCCTCCAGGACCAGGCGGATCCCAGCATCGTCTAAGAGCTCCTGGACGGAACGGCTCACTTCTGGCGGGGCGAAGCTGAAGGGGCGCTCCTCCGGTGTGATGAGCACGATCTCTATTTGACGCCTGCGGTCCATCCTGCGGAAGTAGTCGTGGAGGAGAAGAACGATCTCATATGGGGCCACCGTACCAGTAAAGGGCAGGCTGGCGACGAACAGCACGATGCGTCCTCCTGGGAAACGGAAAAGCCTTTCCCGGCACTGCTCAGCTTCATCTAGATTGTACGGGTCAAGCGCCCAATGCTGACCGGGGATGCGGCTTGCCGACCGCTCAGCGCCGAGGGCAACCAGCAAGCAGTCATAGGGAAGCCCCCCTGCCCGGGTGAAGACCGTCCGGCTGTGGAGATCAAGCCCCTCGACCTCCGTTTGAAGGAACTGGATGCCCCGTTCTCGGAAATTGGCAAGTGGGCGGGTGAGCTGTTCCCGCCGGCGGCGTCCCACCAGCAGGAGGGGCAGGGCCGCGAAAAAAAGGTGGACCGGGCTGCGGTCCACCAATATCACCTCGTTGCCTGGGGGCAGAACGTCAGCCAGCAGGTTGGCGGCGGCAACTCCCGCCGTACCTCCTCCCAAGATGAGCACAGTGCTGCCCAAGATCAACTCTCCTTAAGCCGCATCTTCTTCTGCTACTATGCCCATCTTCCTGGCTGTTATCCGTTCTTTTCCTCAGTCCTTCAGATTCTGCTTAGGGTTCCACTCTTTCCAAACATTGCCTACCAGTCCCGGTCCTGGTTTTAAGGTCGGGTTGCCAGGGCGCCATCCCGCTGGGGTTACTTCGGTACCCTTGTGCTCCCGCACGTACTGGAAGGCTCTGATCTGTCTGAGGGTTTCCTGAACATTGCGTCCCACTGGCGGTGTCATTACTTCGAAGGCTTGTACGATGCCGTCGGGGTCAATGAGAAAACGTCCGCGGGTCTCTGCGCCGGACTCCTCATCGTACACACCGTAGAGCCGGCCGATATTGCCGTTTTGATCTGACAGCATGGGGAAGGGGATGTCTTTCCCGTCCAGCATCTTGCTCAACTCGTGATCGTTCCACATCTTGTGAACATAGACGCTGTCCACACTGATGGAAAAGACCTTCACTCCCAACTCGGCGAACTCAGGGTATTTCTCAGCAACTGCTGAGACTTCCGTTGCTCAGACGAAGGTGAAGTCACCTGGGTAGAAGCAGAGCATCATCCAGTTGCCCTTGAATTCCTCCAGATCCACCTCCACGAACTTGCCTTGGTAAAACGCGGGCGCGCTGAACAGCGGCGCCGGCTTGCCGACCTGGATCATCTTCCGTTCGTCTCCCTTCTTGACTTCCTGAACCACTTCGGTTTCCACGACGGGTCTAGGCTGTCCTTTGGGACGCTGGCAGCCCGGGCCAAATTCCTTCATGATCCACCGCCTCCTTCTGTAATGGGATCGATTACTGATTTCTACTTGCATGGGCATAACCCTTCTCCCGTTTTGGCCGATTTCCACAGGCAGGGAATCGGCTTGGTGTGGAGAAAAAAGAGAAAAAGAAAACGGTCATATCACCACATGGGAGGAGCTTGCGCGTTGAAGCTGAACTACCGCAGGACGTTCTTTATCGGCTTAGCTTTCATGTCTATTTCCGCTTTCTGGCAGATGTACGACAGCATCATTCCCCTGATCTTGAAACGCACCTTTAGAGTCGGTGACACCCTATCGGGGGCGATCATGGCCCTGGACAACGTCTTGGCCTTGTTCATGCTGCCGCTGTTCGGTGCCCTTTCTGACCGGGTGGACACGAAGATCGGCAAGCGCATGCCGTTTATCCTGGGCGGTACGGCCGTGGCTGTCCTCGCGATGGTCGGCATTCCTCTGGCGGACAATGCCGCCAACTTCGTCCTCTTCTTTGCTTCGCTGATGGTCGCCCTCGTGGCGATGAGTACCTACCGTTCTCCGGCGGTAGCCCTCATGCCCGATGTGACTCCCAAGCCTCTCCGTTCTCAGGCCAACGGGATTATCAACTTGATGGGTGCGGTCGGCGGGGTCTTCTCCTTGGTTTTGATCAGGCTTCTTGTGCATTCGGAAAAGCCGAACTACCTGCCCGTTTTCGCGGGCACAGCGTCCTTCATGGCAGTAGCGGTGGCGGTACTCTTCCTCACTGTCAAGGAAAAAAAGATCGCTTCCGAGATGCGCACCTATGAACAGGATGAGAAAGGGACTGAGGAGGGGACTCAGAAGGGCCGGTCCATGGATCCTGCGGTTCAGCGCAGTTTCCGGTTGATCCTGGCCTCCATTTTCCTCTGGTTCTTCGCCTACAACGCGGTAACCACCGCCTTTTCCAAATATGCACAGGATTATCTAGGAATGGTTGGCGGGCGCTTTGCCGACAGCCTCATGCTGGCTACGGTGGCAGCGATCATCGCCTTTATCCCGGCAGGGATGATCGCCGGCAAGATCGGCCGGCGGAAGACCATCCTCGCGGGGATCACCGTCTTGGGACTCTGCCTTTTGGCTGCTTCTTTCTTCAAGACCATTAACCCGCTGTTCAACGCGCTGATCGTTATCATCGGGTTTGCCTGGGCAGCGATCAACGTCAACTCCTACCCCATGGTGGTGGAGATGGCCAAGGGTGCGGATATCGGTAAGTATACGGGTTACTACTACACCGCCTCCATGTCCGCCCAGATCCTCACGCCCATCGTTTCGGGATTCTTCATGGAGCACGTCGGCTACTGGACCCTGTTCCCCTATGCCACCTTCTTCTCGATCCTGGCTTTCATCACCATGAGCCAGGTGCGCCACGGGGACAGCAACGCTGTGGCAGCCAAAAGCAAACTGGAACTCTTTGATGTTGACTGATTCTCGAAGGCGACGCCTTCGCGTTCAGGGAAATTACGGAGAAAAGAGGAAGACAAGTGGAAGTACGTGCTGTCAAGTTCAGCACCGAAGCGGCAGACGATCTGCTGCTCATGCTGACAGAAGAGGATTGTAAGGAGTACGCCTGGCCGCAGCCCGTCCTGAAGCAGCTGCTCGAAGCACAGGGGTTTACCGGAAAGCTTGGGGAAACGGCTTCGTGCGTGTATCTTTCTGAAGGAGCCGGCAGACCGCGGAGAGCAATCGCGGCAGGCATGGGTAAGGCCGAGGAGCTGACCCTTGAGAAGGTGCGCCGGTCCTTTGGAGCCGGGTTGAAAGAGGCAGCCAAGCAGAAGATCGAGACCCTGACAATTGCGCCCTGGACCTGCGGGAGGCTGTCCACAGGTGAAGCTGCCCGGGCAGTGACCGAAGCCTTCCTGCTGGCGTCTTACCGCTTCGACCGGTATCTCGCTGAGAAGAAGCCGTGTTCTGTGCGCTCACTGCAGATCGGCTTTTCGCCAGAGCACGAAAAGGAAGTGCTCTCCGCGCTGAAGCTCGGCCAGACCTTGGGGGAAACGACCAATCTGGCCCGGGATCTGGTCAACGAGCCGGCCAATGTGATGACCCCAGAGCGCCTGGCCGCCGAGGCCAAGAAGGCGGGGGAGAAGTACGGTTTTGAGGTGGAGGTTCTGGCCGAAGATGGGATCGCGGCCTTGGGCATGGAGGCCTTCCTTGCCGTGGGAAGGGCCAGTGTCAACGGTCCCAGGTTGATCACCATGCGGTACCTGGGTGATCCCGAACAGCCCGACCGGGTGCTCGGCCTTGTGGGGAAGGGGCTGACCTTCGACAGCGGCGGCCTATCCCTTAAGCAGGCCAAGGGCATGGAGATGATGTTCTTCGATATGGCAGGCGCCGCTTCTGTTATTGGAGCCATCAGCGCTCTTGCCAGGGAACGGCTGCGCCTTAACGTGGTGGCCGTGGTGGCTGCCTGTGAAAACCTGGTGTCCGGTCGCGGGTACCGTCCTGGCGATGTGATCGGTACCATGGCGGGGAAGAGCGTTTTTGTAGAGACCACCGATGCGGAAGGCAGGCTCACCTTAGCCGATGCCGTCCACTACACCATCACCAAAGAAAAGGCCTCGCTCGTGGTGGATGTGGCGACCCTCACAGGGGCGGTGATCGTCGCTCTTGGCCATGCCGCCACAGGAGTTGTCACAAACGACGACGAGCTCTATCAGCGGCTTGAGCTGGCCTCTGCGAAGAGCGGGGAAAGGGTCTGGCGGCTGCCTTCCTTCCCCGAGTACAGGGAACAGAACAAGACACCCTACGCCGACCTGCGCAATGTAGGCGGAAGGGATGCGGGGACCATAACTGCCGGCCTGTTTGTCGGGGAGTTCGTTCAGGATAGGCCCTGGCTGCATCTGGACATCGCGGGGACTGCCTTTGCGGAGAAGGACAGGGAATACATGGTGCAGGGCGCCACTGGCGTGGGCGTGCGCCTGCTCTACCATTTTGCCGAGACGTTCCTGTAAGCTTAGTGGAAAAAAGAAGGGCCTGCCGTTTTGGCAGGCCCTTAACGCGAGTATTCTTGACGGTCAGAGCACAGGGGAAAGGTGCCTTTAGACCGGAAGGAGACTGGCCAACCGCCCGGCCAGACCGCGCTGCACCTCCAGATAATCCTGCCAGGGCACGGGCATGCTGAACAGGTAACCCTGGGCTTCTCGGCAGCCCATGTGCTGAAGCAGCTCCAGCTGGTTCTGGCGCTCAACGCCTTCCGCCACAACCTCCATGGATAGGTTGATGCCCATGCCGATGATGGAACGCACGAGCCCCGCCATGCGGGAGCTCTTATCGACACGATCGATGAACTCCTTGTCGATTTTCAGAGCCTGCATGGGGTAGCGAGCGAGGTAATGCAGGGAGGAGTAGGCTGTCCCAAAATCATCGATGGCGATGTATATGCCCATTTCTCGCAGGCTCTGGAAGTTTTCAAGGACTTCGGGAGTCGGTTTGAGCATGGCCTCCTCAGTGATTTCGATGCGCAGCAGCCCCTTCGGAAGCTCGTAGCGCTTGAGGATTGACTGCAGCTGGGCGGGAAAATGGGGCGAGCGGAAGTGGTGAGCCGAAACGTTCACCGACACCCATCCAGGGTCAAAACCGGCTTTCACCCACTGTTCGTGCTGAGCGCATACCTGGTCAAGCATGAACTCCCCGATCTGTTCAACCAAGCCCCCCTGCTCCACAGCAGGCAAAAATTGGCTGGGATTGAGCAGGCCCCGTGTAGGATGGTTCCAGCGGATCAGGGCCTCCTTGCCGGCGATCCTACCCGTCTGCAGATCGACAACAGGTTGGTAGTAGACGGTGAACTGCCCCTGCTCAAGTCCAGTCCGGATCTCCGTCTGAAAACGCATCCGTTCCACCAGCGCATGGTGGACACTGGGGTTGTAGAGTTTCAGCGGTTCATCGCCGCTGTGCTCAGCTTCATAGAGGGCTGCCTGGGCCTGCTGATAGAGCAGATCGGCACTCAGATTTCGATCCACACTGATGCTTATCCCTCCACAGAGCCGCACGGTGAGCCTCTTTTCGTCAAAGGAAAGGGGCTTGGCCACGAGCTGATCCAGCCTGTCGATAACCTGCAGGACCGAGTTCGTGTTGGAGGGGATGATCAGGCCGAATTCTCCTTCGGAAAGCCGGCCCGTAACCAGTTGCTCGGTACTGATTGACTGAAGTCTCCCAGCTAGATGGACGAGCAGAGCGTCAAGAATTGGCCGGTCGACGAATGTCTTGATCTCGGGAAGATCCCGGATCGAGACCAGGGCAAGGATGACCGTGCTTGCGCTCTCGAGGGCATTAGTCAAGCTGGTGATGAAGTGCTGACGGTTGGGCAGCCCAGTCAGGGGATCGTAGAAGGTCATGGTACCTATGGTCTCCATCATCCGGTTAAAGGCCTGACCGGTTTCGCCTATTTCGTCCTTCGTCGTAACTTCCGCGCGCACGGTGAGATCGCCTGCGGCACCGCGCCGGAAGACATTATTGAGTTCCACGATGGGCCGGGTTATGGTGGAAGCGAACCAGGAGCCGAGCCAGAACACAAGCACAAAACCGACGATAGCTGCCACCAGTAACAGCAGGATCAACCTGTTCACGGGTCCGGTGAAGTAGGAGACTGGTACTTTCACTGCTACCGTCCAGTTGCTGGGATCGGGCAGCTTCTGGTAGAATGCCCGATAACCCTCGCCGTTCTCCTCGCCAGATATGGATCCGCTCTCCCGGGGCAGTTGGTCCCATTCGGGCACGAAATCTTGTACGCGAGCGTTCATGATCATGTCGCTGTCGGGGTGGATGATGAAGTAGCCATCTTCATCCATCAAGTAGAAATGGGAACGCTGGTTGGACAAGAGGAGTTCCCGGGAAACGCGCATCAGCTCTTCCAGATCCATGGAGAGTCCGAGGACGCCCTGGACAGTCGTGCGATCCGCGTTCCAGATAGGAGTGGCCGCGATGATGACGCGCTGATTAGTAGACCGGGAAAGAAGAGGGCCGGTGATCAGAGTTTCGCCGGCCATGACCCGGCCGAAGTATTCTCGGTCGTTGACAAAGCCAGCGCTGCGTTCGAGGGTTGTGTTGTAACTGCCGTCAGGTGCGGCCACAAACAAGATCAAGTAATAGGGGGGAGCTTCCGCCATCTGCTGCTGCAGAAACGGTTCGATCTGCTCCCAATCCATGGTCTGCAGCAGCTCAGAATTGGCCAGCTGGCGCAGGTAAGTCATGCGCTCTCTCTGCCACAGAGAGAGGATCTCGCTCTGGTGATGTGCCAGAGCTTGTGCATTTTCCGCCACCAGATCGGTTACTAGGGAGCGGGTGAGCACACCTGAGATAAGCATGACAGTTGCCGTGAGACCTAGAACGATGATCACAAAGAGAGCCAGAACGCGGTCACGTATCTTGCCGAACTTCCAGCTGGGCACAGTGCGCACCCCCAGTACCTGGCGAATATACGCAGCTTATTCGACATAAACCGGCATGATCCTTTTCGGGTTGGTTATAAAATAGGGGCCAAAAGCCTGAGCAAGGACCATTTCGCGCGCTGCAGAGCAGGGATATTCTCGTAGTCAGCAAGGCGCACCTCCTGGCAGAGGCGGAGGGTGTCCAGGAAGTCGTCCCGGATCTGCAGCACGCTTTCGGTGCCGTAGAGCCACACCGCATCCTCAAAGGCCATGTACAGACTGCGGTAATCGAGGTTCACAGTCCCAACTACCGCCACCTGATCGTCGGCGACCACTGCTTTGGTGTGCAGGAATCCCGGAGTGTACTCGAAAATCCTTACCCCGCTCTGGAGCAGGGGAAGGTAGTAGGAGCGGGTGACAGCGTGAACCAAGGGCTTGTCCGGAATATGAGGGGTGGCTATGCGCACATCGACTCCGGTCTTGGCTGCGGCGCAGAGGGCCGTGAGCATTTCGCTGTCCAGGATGAGATAGGGCGTGTCGATGTACACATAGTCTTTCGCCCGGTTGATGACGTTGATATAGACAGTCTCGCTCACCGTCTCATCATCCAGCGGGTTGTCTGCAAAAGGCTGGACAAAGCCGCCCGTCGGGACGGGATCTTCCCGAAAAGGCGGCCTGAAATCGTCCAAGTTGTCCGGCTGGCCGCTGAGGTACTCCCACATGGCCAGGAACATGACAGTGAGGGACCACACCGCCTCGCCTTTGAGCAGGAAAGCGGAGTCCTTCCAATGCCCGTATTTCTCCACCACGTTGATGTACTCATCGGCCAGGTTGATGCCTCCAGTGAAGCCCGTGTGCCCATCGATGATCATCAGCTTGCGGTGATCCCGGTAATTCATGATCGGAGCCAGCATCGGCTTGATCGGATGAAAACGCTGCACCTTGATCCCCAGGGCGGCCATCTGCTGGACGAAATCTTTGGGCAAGCGGAAGATGCAGCCGAAGTCATCGTAGATGAGGCGCACGTCCACTCCAGCCTTGGCCTTGCGGATGAGGATGTCTAGGATGCTGTTCCACATCGTGCCAGCCTCAATGATGAAGTATTCCAGGAAGATGAAGCGTTCGGCCTGTTCCAGCTCCTTGAGCATGTCGGGAAACGCCACATCCCCCAGGGGGTAGAACTTCGAGTACTGATGGCGGTAAACAGGATAGGCTCCATGGTTTTGGATATAACGGGCCTGACCAGCAGCCCGGGGGTCTATGTCTTCCAGCTCCTTCAGCAGAGGTTCGCTTGATTCCAGGGCTTTTTCGCCGTGCAGCCGCGTTGTCTCCATCTTGCGCCGCATCCTGTGACTCAGCCTGGTTCTGCCCAGCATGAGGTAAAAGATGCCTCCGAAAATGGGAAAGAGCAGTATGGCGATGATCCAGGCGATCTTGGTGGCGGAACGGTCGCGGCCGGTGGCGATCACGATCACCACCGCTGCGCTCAGGCAGGTAAGCAGTATGTAGAAGAGGGGAAAGAACCTGCTGAACCTCCCGATCATGAGGATCAAGGCACCCAGCTGGGCTATGATGGCCAGGCCAGCGACGATTGCCCGATGGAACAAGAGGGAGAGAACTTTCTTCATCAGCTTGACACCTCGCGGCTGCTATGTGCTGACATACCTTGATTCTCCTTGATACGCTGGGCGTTGTCAAGAGAAGGGGCGGCGGAGAAGCTTTTGACTCCTTCCTGCCTTTGCAGTTGCCCTGTGCCCCAACCCATGCTATATTAAAACAAACGGACGCGCTTTTTAAAAGCAGTCGCTGCCCTAGGTGACCGCTGGAGCGTGGACCAGACAAATGTGCACGGAGGTCGTGAGATGAAAAAGAGACTTCTGCAGCTGTCGGCCGTCGTCTTTCTCGTGGTTTTGCTTGGCGCAACCGCTTTGGCACAGGTAGGGCCAGCCGCCAGAGTCTTCGTACCCGAGTTTGAACTGAAGACAGCGGACAACGGGACCATCAAACTGAGCGACCTGCGCGGGAACGTCGTCGTTCTGAACTTCTGGGCAAGCTGGTGCTATTGGTGCAAGTACGAAATGCCCGAACTGCAGGAACTGTATGAAGAGCTGCAGGAGACGGGTGAAGCACAGATCTACCTTGTCAACTATGTTGATGGGGAGTACGAGACGGTAGAGACGGGTGCCGCTTGGTTGGCGGAGAATGGGATAACCATACCAAATCTGGTTGACGATGGTACGGTAGTCAACGGCATCTTCCAGATTCCAGGATATCCGACCACGGTCGTCATCGATGCCGAAGGCTATCTGGTCGATTTCGCCGTGGGAGCGACGACCAAGGATACTCTGCTTAAGATGATCAGGAGGGTCAAGTAATGCTTCAGCAGCTGGCGCCCCAAGTTACGCCCTCACTGTTTGGCCTGATTTTCGTTGAGGGCCTTCTCGCTTTCTTGTCGCCCTGCATCCTGCCGATGATCCCAATTTACCTTCTGTATCTCGGCGGCGAAGAGGCGGCGGGAGAGAAGGCGGGACGGCGTCTGCTGCTGAACACTCTCGGGTTTATCACCGGCTTTACATTGGTCTTTGTGGCGCTGGGTGCGACGGCCTCGGCTTTGGGCAGGCTGATTTCCGACAACCGCATCCTGCTGCAGCGCGTGGGCGGAGTAGTGATCATCTTGATCGGCCTCAATTACCTGGGAGTGATCAAGATCGGCTTTCTCGGCCGCAGCAGGGGGTTGAAGGCTAACACTGAGAACCTCAGATTCTTGTCGAGCCTGCTTTTTGGGGCGGCCTTCTCCCTGGGCTGGACGCCCTGCCTGAGCGCGTTCTTGGGTACGGCCTTGATTTTGGCTTCCAATCTCAAGACCATGTACCAGGGTATGGGCCTTCTGCTCACCTTTTCCCTCGGACTGGGGGTGCCCTTTCTGATCGCAGCTCTCCTTTGGGGCAGGCTCCAAAACGCTCTCGGTGTGATCAAGCGGAATCTCAACCGCATCCAGACCGTCTCAGGCTTACTTCTGATCGTTGTCGGCCTCCTGATGGTGCTGAACCTCTTCAATTTGTACACAAGAATGTTCGCCTAGACTTAAGCCCCGGCTTCCGCCGGGGCTTTTCACTGGACGAGCAGTTATTCTATGGGTTCGAAGCGCGATGTGAAGAAGCGCAGTACCGGCGGTTCGTACACAAACCGCAGGCCCTTGACGTTGTTCCTGTTCTCCCACGCGGCCTTGACGCCATCGACCACAACGTCCAGATGGGCATAGGTGTAGACCCGGCGCGGGATAGTCAAGCGCACCAGCTCCAGCTTGGGATGGCGGTTATTGCCGTGCTCATCCCGGCCAGCCGAGACAATCCCTCTCTCCATGGAACGTACCCCAGACTCAATGTAGATCTGGGCAGCCAGCATCTGGGCCGGGAACTGATCCTGCGGGATGTGGGGGTAGAACTTGCGGGCGTTGAGGAATACCGCGTGGCCGCCGATGGGCCTTACTACCGGGATGCCTGCCTCAATGAGCCGGTCGCCCAGGTACTTGACCTGGTCCAGGCGGTGGGCCAGATAGCCATAGTCTGCGGCTTCGTACAGGCCACGGGCAAGACCTTCCATATCCCGTCCGGCCATGCCTCCGTAGGAAGGCATGCCTTCGTAGACAACGACCAGAGCCGTGGCCTTCTGATAGAGCTCATGGTCGTTCATGGCCAAGAAGCCGCCGATATTGACGATGCCGTCCTTTTTGCCGCTCATGGTGCAGCCATCGCCGTAGCTGAACATCTCGCGGAGGATTTCCCTGATGCCCTTGTCTTTGTAGCCTGGTTCCCGGTGCTTGATGAAGCAGGCGTTTTCTGCACAGCGGGTGGCGTCAAACATCACCTTGATCCCGTACCTGCTGGTCAGCTCGCGTACCGCCCGCAGGTTCTCCATGGATACGGGCTGGCCGCCGGCCATGTTCACGGTCACCGCCATGCACACGTAGGGGATGCGCTCAGGACCCACTTCGTCGATGAGGGCCTGAAGCTTGTTCAGGTCAACATTGCCCTTAAAGGGATGCTCATTGTCTGGATCATGGGCTTCATCGACGATCACATCCCGGAAGGTTGCGCCTGCCAGCTCCTGGTGGGCGCGGGTCGTGGTGAAGTACATGTTTCCCGGAACGATGTCGCCGGGTTTGATCATGATCTTGGACAGGATGTTCTCAGCGCCCCGCCCTTGGTGGGTCGGCACCACGTACTTAAAGCCGTAGAGGTCCCTTACGGCTTCTTCCAGGTGCTTGAAGTTCTTGCTTCCGGCGTAGGCTTCGTCGCCCAACATGAGACCTGCCCACTGGTTGTCGCTCATGGCATTGGTGCCGCTGTCAGTAAGCAGGTCGATGTACACATCTTCTGAACTGAGAAGGAAGGTGTTGTAGCCAGCTCGCTTGATCGCTTCTTCCCGCTGTGCCCTGGTGGGGATAACAAGGGGTTCTACCATCTTGATGCGGTAGGGTTCAGGCCGATACTTGTAAGAATCCACGCACGCCACTCCAATCTATGGAAATTCTCGGTTTCATCTAGAGTATAACTCAAAGTAAATGATAAGTGAAATATGATCCTTCTGATTTGTTCTCAGCGCAGTGCCTCCCAGTCATAGATCGGGTAAGAGGAGTTGACAAACAGAGCGCCCACGCCCCCGACGCCGATGTGGCAGCCCAACACTCCGCCGAGGCTTGCCACCAGGAACCTTCGGTAACCAAGGGCATCCTGCAGGAGGTCCTTCAGCTGTTCAGCAGTCTCGGGATCGTCAGCGTGGGCGATGGCCATCAGCTGTTCCGGGTGCCCCAGAGAGCGCTCCCTCACCAGATCGACGATGCGCCTAAGGGCCAGTCTCTTGCCCCGCACCTTCTGCACGGGGATGATCCATCCCTCTTTCATGTGCAGGATCGGTTTCACGTTCAGCAGGGTACCGACGAAGGCGCTGGTGGGGTTTAACCTGCCTCCACGGCAGAGGTACTGAAGGTCGTCTACGCAGAACACGTGCTCCACATTGTCCTGTACTCTTTTCTGAACGTGGCTGATTATCTCTTGGGGCGGAATTCCTGCCTGCGCCATCTGAGCTGCTTCCAGCACGATCAGACCTTGGCCGAGACTACCGCCTTGGGTGTCAACAACGGTGATCTCGGCGGTGGGGTAGGCCCTTTTGACCTCCTCGGCAGCGAGACGGGCTGAACTGAAGGTGCCCGAAAGCTTGGCTGAAAAGCCTAGATAGAGACTGGGTATGCCCTCGCTGGCATTCTCGGAAAAGACCTTGAGAAACGCTTCCAGCGGAACCTGAGCCGTAGTAGGAACCTTGCCTGCCCGGATCGCCGCAAAGATTTGCTCCGGGGTTATGTCTACGCCATCGGCGTATTCCCGCCCATCGAGGTAGATCAGGAAGGGCAGGACCTGGATGTTGAACTCGTCCAGGAGATGTCTAGGTAAATCGCAGGCACTGTCTGTTATAACCTGTAGGGACACATTGAGCTCTCCTTCACGATAAGTTCGCACTGCCTAGTGTTTCGAGTTTACGAGTCCTTTTCCTGCCGGCAACAGGGAGTGTTGCGCTCCCGAGATCGATCAAGTAAAATGAAGGTATGCTTAGGGAGTTGGGAACCATGATTGATATGATTTGGGATGCGAAAACACTGGCAGATCAGGTTCAGGCTAGAATCTACGAATTGAAATCGGAACAAGTTGGTCTCAGGCCTTTCATCCAATCAGACCAGGCGCGCTGGGATGCTCTGGAAAGGGCTATTGCGGAACTTAACTGGGTTCTGGGGAAACTCAAGGCAGAGGAGGAATAAAATGCGGCGTCTGCGTTATCTGTTCGTAACACTGTTTGTGCTTCTGTTCACTATCTTCTCGGGTGCCGTTCAAGCTGGTTCAAAGGAAGGGGCGTTCATCCTCTTCCTGGGCGGTGCGGAAGTTGGCCGTGAGGAGTACTCTCTTACCTCTGAAGAATTCAGGATGCAGGGCGTTATCTCTGTCGGCGCCCAGAGCCTTGAAGTGGTTACGGTGCTGCGGGGAAGTCAGGGAAAGTGGGCAGAGGGAGAGGTTACGCTCAAGCCGGGCGCAACCGTGAAGGTCACGTTCAAACCAGGCAAGGTGGAAGCCGAAACTGGCCCGATCCGCAAGAGTTACGACCTGGTGGAGCCGTTTGTGGTTTTGGAAAACAATGCCTTTAGTCATTTCGAGCAGATCCTGCGCCTGCTACCTGCAGATGCACAGGAAATGGCCTTTGCGGGCGTTATGCCCAGCCTCGTTCTGGCGAACCAGAGCCCGATTCTCGACGGTTCGGTAGTGCGCTTGGGCCAGGCAGGGTACGAGATTGAGGGCCGGCGCCTGCTTTTGGACGAGTACATCTTGACCATAGCAGGCGGTCTGCAGATGCGCCTTCTGGCAGATGGAGACACATTGATCAAGCTAGAGATACCGCTGCAGGCGGCTGAAGTATTCAGAGAAGGCTACGTTGGCCTGCAGCAGGCGGTTCAAGAGCCGGCCGGGCCTGCTCACTTCCGCACAGAAGAGTTCAAAGTGCCGAATGGAGATGTAACACTGGCCGGAACCCTGTTCCTGCCTCTCGGCGAGGGGCCTTTCCCGGCAGTGCTCCTCAACTCTGGCTCAGGTCCTCAGGATCGGCAGGGCAACTCCCCTCCTTCGCTGATGACGAACATGTTCAGCATCCTGGCGGACCGCCTGACAGAGGTGGGCATCGCTGTTCTCTGCTATGATGAGCGGGGCGTGGGTGAGAGCACAGGGGATTACGATGCTGCCGACCTGCACGACCTTCTCTCGGATGTCGAGGCCTTGCTGGACTTTCTGAAGACCCATCCCGAAGTAGATGCCGAGCGCTTGGCGATGCTCGGTCACAGCGAAGGCGGGTATTTTGCCCCGATCTTTGCCGGGCGCTTGAGCGCTATCGTTCTCCTGGCTGCACCGTCTGCTACCCTGGATCACATTATGGTGGAGCAGGTCGATTTCCAAATGGGTCTTCCGGGGCTTCCTGAGGAGACTAAGGCAGTGCTCGCGGAGTACAATGTGCAGGTTCAGCTGTTGATCGAGGAAGCCCGGGAGGGCAAGGAAGTGAGTTCAGGGCTGCCGACCAATCTGGACTGGGTCAGGCAGCACATGGAACTGCGGCCTTTGGAGACTGCGGCCGAGGTTAAGTGCCCCGTGTTGATCGTCCAGGGAGAAGAGGACTACCAGGTTCTGCCCTATCACGCCGAAGCCTTGGCCGAGCGCATGCGGGAGGCGGGGAACGACCGGGTTACCGTCAAGCTTCTACCAGAGACTACGCACCTGTTCACCTATGCTGGTACCAGCAGCCAGTTCGATCAGCTGAACCCGTTCCGGCTAAATCCCGAGCTTGTGGATACGGTGGTAGCGTGGCTCGCAGAAAATCTCTAATTCTGGACATCAAAAAGCCCCATTCAGATGAATGGGGCTTTCCTACGAAGCCGAAGTTGAGAACTACAGGCGAACTACGTTAGCGGCTTGCGGGCCGCGATCTCCCTGAACGATATCAAAGCTGACCTGCTCACCCTCGTTCAGAGTCCTGAAACCGGTGCCCTGGATTGCAGTGAAGTGAACGAATACGTCTTCTCCGTCTTCACATTCGATGAACCCGTAACCCTTTTCCGCGCTAAACCATTTTACCTTACCTGTCATGCAGTGGCCTCCTGAAAGTTTAATACTCGGCCAGGCCTAAACTACGCAAACACTGTTCAGCCCTAGCCCTACCTTTGGTTGGAACTCGAGGACACCCTGTTCGCTTCATTTAAACTCTTAGCCGCATTAAGCATATCACAGGGGTGAAGCTGTGTCAAGCACGATACAAGAAATGGCGAAAAAGTGGGAAAGAAATGGAGGACCAGCAGCAGGAGATGGCCGCAGAAAGGCGAAAAGCTGCGGGTAAGGGGCCGCTTAGCCTCCTGCCTGCTGCTGACGGGAGTTAAAGGATACCTGCACTTCTGCCGATAGTGAAATGAAGGCACCTTAAGAGACGAGGTGGAAATGATGAGGATCTCCGGACTGAGTTCTGGGTTGGATATTGACCAGATCGTCAGCGACCTGGTGAAAGCGAAGCGCATTCCCTTAGACAGAGTTTACCAGCAGAAGATAAAGACGGAATGGAAGCGCGATGCCTACCGCGAGGTCAACACCAAGCTCCTGCGCTTCAGGAACCTGGCCTTTGACCTTTCTCTGCAGGGCGCATTTCTCAAAAAGAGCGCCACTTCGTCGCGTACAGACATCCTAACTGCCACAGCTTCTGGCCAGGCCGTCGAGGGTAAATACGAGGTCAAAGTGAAGCAGCTGGCAGCGGCAGCGCGGTTCGTTTCTGAACCGGTTGATAGTGCTGACAACATGCCAAGTGGGGAGTTCCGTATCGGGCTGAGCAAAGACTCGATGACCTCTATCGAGATCCAAGCCGGCGATTCCCTCGCAAAGGTTGCTGCGAAGATCAACTCTGCAAAGATAGGGATCAACGCCGTTGTAGTCAACGACCAGCTCTCATTGACGACAACGGCGACTGGTGAGAACGTTCAGATCTACGCTGACCAGGCGTTTACGAACCTTTTTGGCGGCGAGTTATACTTTGATCCCCAGGAACAGATCGAAGGTGAAGACGAACCCACTGTCGGGGCGCTCATGCAGAAGATCGGGGACAGTGAAGACTACACCTTGGTGAAAGGCACCAATGCCGAGGTGGAGATCAACGGCATACAGGCGAGTTTCGAATCCAACACCATCGAGTTCAGCGGCATAACAGTGAAACTCTTGTCGGCTGACCCGAGTGCAACGGTCAACCTTGAAATCGGTCCCGATGTCGATGCTGTGGTGGAGAAGGTCAAAGAGTTTGTCAATGTGTACAACGAACTCGTGGGAGAACTCAACGGCCTCCTGCGGGAAGAGGTGCGCAGAGATTACCAGCCGCTAACCGAAGAACAGAAAGCAGCCCTGTCTGACAAAGAAATCGAACTCTGGGAGCAGAAGGCCAAGAGCGGCCTGCTGCGTTCCGATTCTATGCTCAGTTCTGTGCTCAGCGAGATGCGCTTGGCGTTGGGCGCGGCAGTAGAGGTAGACGGCCGCTCGGTCACTCTCAAGGACATCGGGATAACCACCGGTGCCTGGTACGAGTACGGCCGCCTGTACCTGGATGAAGACAAACTCCGGGAAGCCCTCACTGAAGATCCGGATGCGGTGCGCGGCCTGTTCACTCAGCGGGGTGAGACCAACAAGGAGACGGGCATCGCGGCCCGGCTCACGTCGGCTCTGGATCAGGCTAACCGACGCATCACTGACACGGCAGGCAGAGCCAGCGACTATTACGACAGGAGTTTCCTGGGCAACCGCATCAGGGAATACGAGTCGCGCATCAGTGACATGGAAGAACGCCTGCTGCGGTATGAAGAAAGACAGTGGGCCAAGTTCACAGCCATGGAGCAAGCTCTGAGCCAGCTCTACGCGCAGAGCGATTGGCTCTACCAGCAGCTTGGAGCTCTGCAGGGAGGTTCTAGGTGATAGACGAGATTTACCAGAAGAAACTAGGCCTCTGCCGCCAGCTCCGGCAGGTAACAGAGGATATGGTGCAGCTTCAGCCTGACAAGCTCGTGAACGAAGATCGGGCCTCTGAACAGATGCTACGGCTCCTCGCAGAGAGAGATGGGATCATCGAGCAGATCGACGAGCTTGATCTGGAGCTTGTCGGGCGGGATGAAGCGGGAACGGATGGGCTCAGGGATGCGATCCGCGCTGAGCTGCTCAAGGTTCAGGAGCTGAACGGCCAGCTCGAGCAGATGCTCCAAGACAGCCTTGCCCAGCTCCGTGCCGAGGTTAAGAAAGTCAAGGATGGACGACAATCTCAGCGCGCGTACTTTGCCCGTCCCAGCGCAGAAGGCGCGTTTATCGACAAGCGACGGTAGGCCGGCTCTGCACGGCCTTTTTTCTTATGGAGGGGATATGGTCGACTTCTTTGGTTTTGCACGCGAGCTCCTAGAGAAAAAGAGGGCGGAGATCGCTGAACCGTATGCCGAAGCGGAGCTCTATGATCTGCTGAACCCAAGGCTTCAGTCCGATCGGTTTTATGTCCAGTTCGCCAAGGAGCGGGGAGGCCGGGTTCTCGATCTGGCCTGCGGCTCAGGGCGCCTGCTGGCTCAGCTCGTGGATGCGGGTTTGGAAGTGGCTGGTGTCGACGTGGCTCCTGCCATGCTCGAGCGCGCCCGGCGAAGGCTGGGCGATCGGGCTGCCCAAGTAGAACTGGTACTGGGCGACATGCGAAGCTTCTCTTTTGACCGACCGTTCCGTTCGATTCTTATCCCGTACTGCTCCCTGATCTACATGCACACCGATGCTGATCGCCTGTCCGTTTTCCGCAGGTGCAGGGAGCATCTGGTGGACGGAGGTTGGCTCGCTTTCGACTTCCTTGCCGGAAGGGTGGAACCGGGTGAGAGTATGCCTTCCCTTGCTCTGCAGGGCATCCATCCCTTCACGGAGGAGGTTTTGGTCGGCGTCGTGCAGGTCAAAGGTTTGGCTCACGACCTCAGGCTGCTGAACCAGATCAACTACACCCTGCCGAAAGGCGGCGGCTCCGCCCGCATCACTGTCTGCGCCAGTAGGGAGGCCGTGGTTGAACCGGAGCGGATGGTTGAGCTTGTGGACGAGGCAGGCCTGGCTGTCGAGGGAGTGTTCGGTAGTGCCGCACTGGAAACCTACGAGGGCGGCGAGGAATGCCTGATTGTGGCTCGCAGGCGCCCGTGAGGAGGATAACCGTGAAGATCAACCAAAGCGATTACTCCATCTGCAACCGCATGGAAAGCGTTGCCGCTGAAGCCATCTCCCAGGTTCTGCTGGACGAGGTTGATGGCTGCCGCTGCCCTCTGTGCCAGGAGGATATGCAGTGTTACCTTCTCAACCAGCTGGAACCCCTGTACGTTCCAGTCCTCTCTGAGGATATTGGGAAGGAGATGTCCCTCCAAGACCTCGCGCCCGATCTGCGGCGCAGAGTGGTCTCCGAGGCTTACCGGGCCGTCATCGTGGTGTGGGGAAGCGTCAGGCACGGCGGTGAGCGCGCCATCCTGCACAATTACACTGAGCGAGTGGTCCTGGAGGCGTTGGGAGAAGCCCTCGCCCAAGAGAAGCTGGATCTGGGCAGGGAAGAACTGAGCATGTTGATGGCAGACATCATGAACGACCTGCCTCCGCGCTATACCACATCGCACAAAGGAGATGCCTTTGTGCGCACGGACGAGCTGGTTCCAACGTCCTTTGCTAGAGTATACAGCGCGATCTACCACTCTCTGCACCGGCTGGGCTTCATCCCCCGCCTGGGCTGAGAGACAAACGGAAGAAAAGCAGGGATAAAGAAAAGGCGTCCTCGAAGCTTATCTGGCTTGAGCGGACGCCTTTTTTTCGTCTCGGTGTACCTCTACGTGTATGCCCGGGCCTCGCGGGCCTTGGCTCTTATCTCATCAGCAGTGGCGCTGTCGGTGAGAGACTCCACTTGGTTCCAGAACTGAACGGCAGGCTCAGGACCTAGAACATCGCTGAAAACCTTGTCGCCTTTGCTGTTCCAGATCGTGACCTTGAGCAGGCCGCTCTTGTTCTGGATTCTAACGAAGAACTGGCCGCACTCGAACATGGTGTTCATGAGCAATCCCCTTTCTCCTTTTTGGTTATTTTCCGCAAGGCACTGGGAAATCCTGCACCCATGCCGCGGAAAATGGTCCTGTGGACTGAAAGCCTCTGCCCTGGGATATACTAGCCAAGCGGAGGGACGCAGGAATGTTCTTTTGGAAGCATACGAAGAAAGGCGAACCACAGCCCCGAGGTCTAGATGACATCAGCCCTTCTCTGCGTACGAACTTGCATTGGCTTAAGGAAGACATTTTCGTACACGATCAGGCCATAGCTTACCGCGGCTTCAAAACCAGCGATCCCCATCCCCGGGAATGCGTGTTGATCTACGCAGATAACATGGTTAAGCACGAGTATCTGAGCCAATTTGTCCTCAGACCTATGATGCGCTCCTCTCTGCCGAAGCACCTGCGCGGTGAAGAGCTGGCTCATTATGCAGCCGAGCGGATTCTTGAATCCGACGGTGCAGAGTTCATCACGCGCTACAGCGAGATCGGAGACAAACTCATGGATGGCGTGGGCGTGATCCTCATTGACGGCTGCCCCGTGGCCGTTGTGGTGGATGCCCAGGGTTGGGCGAAGCGGGCGGTGACGGAACCACCTTCGGAAAGCGTCGTGCGCGGCCCCCGGCAGGGGTTCAGCGAAGATTTGGGGGTCAACATCAGCCTGGTGAGGCTGAGGCTCTCCAGCCCCAACTTCAAGACTAGGTTCCTCCATGTTGGGACTCAGAGCAAGACCAGGGTAGCCATCCTGTATCTCGACAATGTCACGTCGATGGAACTAGTGGAAGAAGTGGAGCGGCGCATAAAGGCGATCGACATCGATGCCGTTTTGGACTCCGGGTACATCCAGGAGCTCATCCAGGACTCGCCGTACTCACCCTTTCCCACCATCGGGCAGACCGAACGCCCTGATGTTGTGGCGGCCAAGGTCCTGGAAGGGCGCGTGGCCGTACTCGTGGACGGTTCTCCCTTCGCTTTGACCATGCCCTATCTGCTTGTAGAAGCCTTCCAGGCCAACGAGGATTACTACAACCACTGGATCACGGCCACTTTCCACCGTCTGGTAAGGTACATAAGCTTCTTCGTCACTACGGCTACCCCGGCGATATACATTGCTCTCATCAGCTACCATCCGCAGCTCATCCCGACCAATTTGGTGATCAGCATCTCGGCGGCCCGCAAAAATGTGCCTTTTCCGGGGATCGTGGAAGTGATCGCCATGGGGTTGGTCTTCGAGATCCTCAGGGAGGGCGGAGTGCGCCTGCCCCGTCCCATCGGTCAGGCCATCAGCATCGTGGGGGCGATCGTCCTGGGAGACGCCGCGGTGAGCGCCAGCTTGGTCAGCGCCCCCATGATCATCGTGGTTGGCCTCACAGGCGTGGCTGGCTTTGTCGTCCCTTCGCTCAACGACCTAGCAGTGCTCATCCGCCTATCGTTGGTTCTACTCGCTGCTGCCCTTGGCCTCTACGGCTTTGTCTTTGGGGTGATCGCCTTTCTCCTGCTGCTTTCTTCCATGGAGTCCTTCGGGGTGCCCTACCTGTCCACTATGACCACCCTGGTGCCGCAGGACCTAAAGGATACAGTGGTGCGCGTGCCCTGGTGGCAGATGGTTCTGCGTCCTAGGTACCTGGCCTCCAAGGACAGACAGCGTCTGCAGGGACAGGCGGGGAGAACGGATCGATGAAACGTGTTAACCTGGCGCGCCTTACCATCCTGACCCTGATTTGTGTGCTCCTTGCCGGCTGCTGGGACTACATTGAAATCGAGACTCTGGAGTTCGTTTTCGGCCTGGGCGTGGACCGAGTTACGCCCGAATACATCGTGATCCTGGAGATGGTCAAGACCAGCGGAGGAGGCCAGCACGCGCAGGTGGAACCGAAGGTGCTGTCCACTTCCAGCGGAAGTGTATCCAGCGGAGGAGCTGCACTTTCCAACGTTGCTGGCCTGAGGGCTTTCTGGCCGCATGCTTACGTTTTCCTAATGTCGGAACAGGTGGCCAGAGAAGGCATACTTGATGCGGTGGAATACATCGCCCGCAGCCGTCAGGTTCGCGGCACCGTTTGGGTGTTCGTTACCAAGGACTGCACTGTGGAAGAAGTCTTCAAGAGCAAACCGCCTGTGGCCAACTCCGTAAGTGAGCATCTCAACGCCATCTCGCTGATGCAGGAAAACATCTCCGGGTTCATCCCCCTTCAGGTGTGGGAGCTCAACCAAGACCTAACCAAAGAGGGCATCTCACCGGTTCTTCCCACGATCCGGCTGGTCCATGAACGAGGCGAACTTGTGCCCGTAGTGGAAGGGACAGCCGTTCTGAAAGGTGACCGCATGGTTGGCTGGCTGGATGGTCATGAGAGCGATATCCTGTGCCTGCTGAAGGGCGTTTTCGAACGAGGGTTTTTCGTGATCAACACGGAAGTGGGGGAGCACGGGCGGTTTCCCATCACTTACGAAATAGTGGGCAACCAGGTGGATATCAAACCGCTTGTCAAAGACGGCAGGCCCGCTGCCGCTATCAAGCTGACCATGCAGTTTGGAGTGGAGGAAGTGGGTAGAGCACCGATCAACTTCCGCGATATGCAGCAGACCGACAGCGTCGAAGCACAGCTTGCCACGCATTTCAAGGATCGCATACGGGAGCTTCTCCACAAAGTCCAGGTAGAGTTCAACGCTGACGTCCTCGGCATCGGACAGCTCTTCAGGCGCAAGCAGCCAGAGGCCTGGCGCCACTTCGGATCGGATTGGGATGTGTATTTCCCGGATCTGCCCGTGGAGCTCGAGGTTCGGTGCCAGGTGGTACTGACCGGACTCTCCTCGGCCCCTCTGCGGGTGAGGGACTAAGGTGTTTGTTCTGGTGATCCTGGTCTATGGAGCGGTGGCCGCCCTCGAGCTCTGGCTGTGGGCAGAACGGCCGTGGAAAAAGGTCCTGATATATCTGCTTCTCACCGCTGCTGCCGCCGCTCTGGCTTCCTTAATCGTGGTTTACGGTAAACTGCCGGTGCCCGAACCCATCGGTTTCCTTGGAAAGCTGTTCAAGCAGTGGTGGCAGGGAGGTGGAAAGCAGTGAAGGAGCTTGTGCCCGACCATCAGGGTATGATACTGGTGCTCATGTTCATCGTTGGCAACACACTGGTGTTTCCCCTGGGGGGATTGGCTGGTCCCGATATCTGGCTGGCCTTTTTGACGGCGACCGTTCTGGCCCTGCCCATAATCCTGGCGATGGCCCGGGTGCGCAGTCTGATGCAGGGTTCGACGTTCTTCGTGGGCTTTGAGAGAGTCTTGGGAAAATGGCCGTCCCGCATATTGGCTTTCCTCTACGGTGGGTTTGCTTGGCGGCTCGCCTGTTATGTAGTGAGCGATGTTTCCAACTTCATACAGACCGTCGCTCTGCCGACGACCCCGCCGGTGGTCATAGCCACTTTCCTGGCCCTACTCATGCTCTGGGCAGCAAAGGAAGGGGTGGAAGTCCTGGCTCGTTTTGCGGTGATGGTGGGTAAAGTGGTTTTGGCAGTCCTGGCGATCATCTTCGTCTTACTCTTGAGCCAGGTGGACTTGGGTGAGTTTCAGCCCGTTCTGTACAATGGTTTTAAGCCAGTCTTGAGGGGCGCGTTTCAGATCCTGGATTTTCCTTTCCTAGAAACAGTCGTGCTGTTTTGGGTGTTTGACTGTTTCGGCCGCAGGGTCTCGCCTTACAAGGTGTTTCTGCCCGGGTTCCTTGCGGCGTCTTTGGTGCTTCTCATAATGGCCAGTACCAGCTTGGCCGTGGTCGGGGCTGATCGCTACGCGCTTTACTATTACCCCGTTTGGACAGCGGTGGGCCGCATTAACGTGTCCACCTTCCTTACTCGCTTGGAGGCCATAGTGGGAGTGACCTTCGCCATCGGCAGCTTCGTGAAGATGGCTGTCGCGCTGTTGGCCGCGAGCCGGTGCTTTGCCTATGCCTTTGGTTTCAGTGACTACCGTTTCGTGGTGACCCCGCTTGCGATGGGAGTCATCGCCGGATCCCGCTGGTTCATCACCACGGTCCTGGAGGTCGACCAATCGGCGGTAGAGACCCATTCGCCGGACGAAATCATGTTCCAAGTGGTGATCCCTCTGGTCGTGTGGGCCTTTGCCGAGCTCAAAGCCAAAAACGGGAAAGCCAACGGCAGTTCCCAGGCAGGAGGCGGGGAAGAAGTCTAGAATTATTGGCGTAATTGTCTTGAGATCTGCTGAGGAGGCGCTGCGCATGGATGCGAAGGCACGTTATGAGGCCTGGTTGACAGACCCCCTGATCGATGCCGACACCAAGGCCGAGCTGCTCGATCTAGCACAGGACTGGTCAGCTGTGGAGGACCGCTTCTACAAATGGCTGGAGTTCGGCACGGGAGGCCTGCGGGGCACGATCGGTGCTGGAACCAACAGGATGAACATCTACACCGTCCGGCTGGCAACCCAAGCCCTGGCCCTGTCCCTGAAAGAGAAGGGAGCGCAGGGGGAGGGGGTAGTGATCGCCTGTGATTCCCGGCGCATGTCCCGGGAGTTCGCGCAGGCCGCTGCTGGGGTGCTTGTGGCAAACGGTTTTCCGGTTCATCTGTTCCCGGACATAGCTCCAACTCCGCTTCTATCCTTTGCGGTGCGCTTTCTGAAAGCTTCTGCTGGAATCGTGATCACGGCCAGCCACAACCCGCCGCAGTATAACGGGTACAAAGTGTACAACGAAGCAGGCTGCCAGATTCTCAGTTCAGAAGCGGATGCCATCGCCGCTTGGATGGCGCGCCTGGGTCTCGAAGAAGTGAAGTTCGACCCCAACCCAGATGAAAATCCCCTTTTCAGCTGGGTGGGGGCCGAAGTTGTTGAGGCATATTACGAGAGCGTTCTGGCAGCTGTTCCTAAGTTGACGCACAGCGGCAAGCTGAGGGTCCTCTACACCCCCCTGCACGGCACGGGCGGACGCCACGTTCCGGAGATCCTGCGGCGGGCCGGGTTCCGTCAGGTTGCGGTTGTGCCAGAACAGTTCGAGCCCAATGGGGAATTTCCCACGGTTCGCTTCCCCAACCCGGAAGATCCGGCCGCCTTTGAGCTGGCCTTCTCCCAGGGGGAAAAGGAAGAATCCGACCTGATCATCGCCACCGACCCCGATGCAGACCGCATGGGTGCGGCAGTGCGCCACGGGGACAGATGGATTCTCCTTAACGGTAACCAGATGGGCGTGCTCCTTGCCGATTTCCTTCTCTCCCGTTGGGACGAAGAACGGCTGAAGAACGGGGTGCTGATCAAGACCATCGTCACCACAGAGATGATCGAGCCGCTTGCACGCAAGTTCGGCGTGGAGGTGCGCAACACTCTCACCGGGTTCAAGTACATCGGTGCCCTCATGGATGAACTTCCTGGAGAAGACCGGAGGTTTCTGTTTGGTTTTGAAGAAAGCTACGGTTATCTTGTGGGCACCCATGTGCGAGACAAGGACGCTGTGGTGGCCAGCTTGCTCACCGCCCAGGCCGCGGCCTTCTATGCGGATCGGGGCTTGAGCCTGGTTGAGCGCCTCGAGCAGCTCTGTGCCGAGCACGGACATTACCTGCAGGAACTGGTATCGTACTCCTTTGCCAACAGCCTGGAAGCAGAGCGGGCCCGGCTGCTCGTGGAGCGTCTGCGCCAGGATTCCCCGACTGTGCTGGGCACCCAGCGGGTGCGGGAGCTCAGGGACTACGGCAGAGGCACGGCCATCAGCCTGGACACGGGAGAGACGGAGCCCATCAACCTGCCGCGGGAAGAGGTCCTGCAGTGGCTCACTGAAGAAGGTGGGAAGGCTTCGCTCCGGCCGTCGGGCACAGAACCTAAGATGAAGCTGTACCTGGAAGCGCGGGGGGCTACTCGCAGCGAAGCAGAAAGCCGCCTTGCTGAGCTGAAGGCGGCATGCCAGGAGCTGATCGCCCGGGGGCTGGCCGGGCACTGAGGAGAAAACCACACCATCGCGGTGTGGTTTTTTAACGGTGTCTGTCGACGATGGACATGATCTCGTCCAGATGGCTGATGGCCAGTTCGGTAAGGTCTGGATCGATGTGCCCTGCCTCCACGTTGTTCCGCAGGATACCCGCCACTTTTTCTTTGGGCATCCCCGGGCGGTAAGGCCGGGTTTCCAGGAGGGACTGGGTGATATCTGCAACAGCCATCAGCCGGGCTTCCAGGTCCAGCTGTTCCCCGGTGAGGCCGAAAGGATAACCCGTGCCGTTCAACCGTTCATGGTGGAAAGCCGCCCAGCCCGCCAGCTGCTCCGCATCTGGTCCTATGTCCTTGATCAGGTAGTAGGTGTGATAAGTATGCTGCTGCATCACCGCCCTTTGATGGCGGCTCAATCCGCCTGGATGCATGAGGATCCCATCGGGAACTGCCAGTTTTCCGATGTCGTGCAGGAGCCCTGCTATCTTGATCAGCCTTACCCTTTCTGCAGGCATGCCCGATTTAAGGGCCAGAAACTCAGCAACGTCAGCAACGCCTTTGGAATGGTCACCTGTCCAGGGAGACTTAGCGTCAACAATCGTGGCGATGAGCTTGGCGAGTTCTTCCAGTTCATCCACGGTAAGGGAGCGCCGAAAAGCTGCGTACCCGTTCGCGTATTGGTAATGACCGTACTGAAGGTCAAGCCAGACGCTTGGGATCTGCGCCACGTTTTCCAGTGCTTCGACCACTTCGGGGCTGAAGACATCGCCTTTCCTGCTTTCGAAATAGCTAAGGAGATCATCGATCTGCCAAAGGTAGTAAAGGCCTTTGTCCAAGATGATGTCAACACGGTCTGCGACGTGGATGATGGCGGGGATCAGGCGGAGGCCAGGCGTGTAGAAATCGTGATGCTCCAAGATGTTCTGGGCTAGGGGGCTGAAAAGGGTGGTGGTCTGCAGAAACTGCCAACCGCGGTGGCAGTGGGCTGACACCCGTTCCTTAACCGGTTCCAGATCAGCTAAGGCCAGCTGTTCGTCTGTGGTGAGGATGCCCACATCGTGGAGAAGCGAACTGAGAACCAGCTCTGACAGCTCGTCTTCGGCCAAACCCAAGGTTCTGCCCAAGCGGTGGGCGATGTGAGCGACGCGTTCTGCGTGGTCGAGAAAGGATTCTTTGTTGATATCTGCTGCGCGGGTGAAGCTTCTGATGGTTGCGATCATGTCTGCCTCAAAAAAGGGCATAGCGTTCACCTCCACTCATAACTAACGCAAGCTTAACAAGGACATCCCGGTCGGAAAGGGAATAAGGCTAAGGTGGTACGTACTAGGAGGAGTGGCTTAAGTGACGCAGAAAAAGGCAAGCTTGTGGAAACTCTTCAGCACCTTCTTCCGCATCGGCGCCTTCACCTTTGGCGGAGGACTGGCCATGCTGCCGCTGATCGAACGTCAGGTAGTAGAGACTCAAGGTTGGGTAGACCGCGATGAGATGCTGGATATTGTCGCCCTTTCACAATCTATCCCGGGAGCTATCGCCGTGAACTGTTCGGTGTTCATCGGCCTGCGCCTGCGGGGACTTCCGGGTGCCATCGCGGCGATGCTCGGCACGATGACTCCTTCCGTCCTTGTCATCCTGATCATAGCACACTTTTTTACCCAATTCCAATCCAGTACTGTCCTGCTGCGGGCGTTTTCGGGGATCAAAGCAGCAGTTATCGGACTTTTGGCCGCGGCTGCGTTCAAAGTCGGTAGAAAGGCAGTGGTGAACCGCTACGGCCTTGTGGCCGCCGTCTGTGCCTTTGTCTTGAGCGCCTTCAAGCTTCTGCCGGCCGTGTGGATCATCATTCTCGGCGCAGTCGGCGGGATCCTTTATTTCAGCAGACGTCAAGGGGGAGAGGCACAGTGATCTTCTGGGAGCTGTTCTCTGGGTTCTTCAAAATCGGTCTGTTCACCATCGGCGGCGGGTACGCCATGCTCGCCCTGATCCAGGAAGAACTCGTGCGCCGCAGCTGGATGACCCCCCAGGAGTTTGTGGATGTGGTGGGCATTGCTGAGATGACTCCCGGCCCGGTGGCTATCAACTCAGCCACGTTTGTCGGGTTCCGCGTTGCTGGCATACCAGGAGCGCTTCTTACTTCCCTAGCCGTGGTACTCCCGTCGCTGCTCTGCGGGATCGCAGTCACCCGCGCTTGGGACAAGTACAAGGAAGCCCGCCCCGTGCAGATGATGTTTGCTGGGCTCCGGCCGGTAGTCGCGGGTTTGATCGCGGCCGCGGCTCTGACCATCGCCACGGCCACCTTCAGATACGTGGAAGGCTTGAGCGGCATGATCTGGACGGCCCTCATCGCAGGCGGCGCTTTTTACGCAGTGGCCTTTCGAAAGCTGGATCCTATCCTAGTGATCGCGGCCGGGGCCCTGCTCGGCCTGATACTTTTCCGCTAGTTCGCCGCAGAATACCACGGAGGTCTAGCCAACTGCGGACCTGCGTGGTATACTTTTTGCGTAGGTATGACTGGGTGGTCACATAGGGGGGAGACCGGTGCCGAAACAGACTTTCTTCAACCTGGAGCCGGAAAAACGGCAGGCTATTGTGGAGGCCGCTCTGCAGGAGTTTGCCGAGCACCCCTTTGAGCAGGCCTCATTGACCAAGATCGTGGACAGCTGCGGCATCGCGAAGGGCAGCATGTACCAGTATTTCTCGGACAAACTGGATTTGTACCTGTACATAGTCGACTTGGCCTATGAACAGAAGAAAGCGTACGTAAGCAGAGCCTTCGATTCAGAAGGAGACATTTTCGCCGTGCTCAGCGAGTACTACCGCCTCTCCTACCAGTTCGCCCTCGATCATCCACTCCTGCATCAAGTGGCCAACAAGTTCTGGGACAGCCGTTCACCGCTGCTCCAAACCGAGCTCGAAAAGGGACGGTTGAGTCGGGCGAAGGACTTTGCCAGGGTGCTGGCGGAGTCCATGGCTGAAGGCAAAGTGAACCCCGGGCTCGATCCAGAGGCGGTGTTTTTTGTCTACCACGCGGTGGGCAAGGAGCTGATCGACCACTTCCATCAGGGCTGCGATGATCGTTTTCTGCAGCAGGTGTTGGATGTTCTGAAATTCGGTTTGGCGGCACGAGACTAGGAGAACAGGAGGCAGAGCAAAATGTGGAAGCGCATGCTGGTGCCTGTAGTTGCCATATGGATACTCTGCACCTTGGGCGGCGGAGCTGCCGCCCAGGTGCTGAACATAGCGATCCCTCAAGATCCGGACAGCTTTGACCCCATCAAGACAGTGGCGGCGGCCACGAGTGAGGTGGCTTTCAACATCTACGAAGGGTTGGTTAAGGCGACGCCTGACGGAGGAGTTGAGCCTGCCCTGGCCAGCCACTGGACGGTGGACGAGGAGGGGACAAGGTACACTTTCTACCTGAGAGAGGCGTTTTTCCACGACGGCCAGCAGGTGACGGTGACTGATGTAGTAACCAGTCTGAACCGGGCCCGCGATCCAGAACTGGCGGTACGCGCCGGTGAACTGGACATGATCAAGGAAGTTACGGGGCTGGAAGATGCGGTGCAGATTGAGCTTTTTGAGCCGAACAGCGCCTTTCTTTACCTTTTGACTGAGATCTATGCCTCCATCTATCCTGCGGGGGCCGAGGATTTGAGCCGCAAGCCCGTCGGCACAGGGCCTTACTATCTCGCTGAGTGGAGGCCCAATCAGAGTCTGGAACTGCGGCGCTTTGAACATCACTGGTCCGGGCAAGTTCCCTACTTCGCCCAGGTTAACTTCTTGATCATCTCCGACGAAAACAGTATGGTTCTCAACCTCAAGGCTGGGCGGGTGCAGCTCATCCCCCGCCTGGAGGTTTCCGTGCTGCACCAGGTGGCAAACAGCCCCGGAATTAAGGTGCAGGCTTCTCCCATGAACCTGGTTCAACTTTTTGCGATCAACAATGCGCGGCCTCCCTTTGATGATCAGCGGGTGCGTCGGGCTCTGGCTCTCGGGCTGAACCGCGAAGAGATCTTGATCGGGGCGGCCTGGGGCCAGGGGATTCTTCTGGACAGCGCCCTCAGCCCGGCCATGGCCGGCTTTTACAACGATCAGCTCGGAGAGGTAAACCCCTATGATCCGGAGCAGGCGAGGGAACTTCTGCGGGCCGCTGGCCAGGAAAACCTGCGCTTCACCTTGACCCTGCCGGCGAACTATCCGCTCCATGTGCAGACGGGCGAGCTCGCAGCCCAGCAGTGGGAGAGGCTCGGCCTGAAAGTAGACCTGGAGATCGTGGAGTGGGGAACCTGGCTGGAGAGGGTCTACACCCAGCGCGACTACGATGTCTCCATCATCGGACTGGCGGGAAGGCTGGATCCCCACTCCATACTGGTACGTTACACGACAAACAGCAGCCGCAACTTCTTCAACTTCTCCAATACCCGTTACGATGAGCTCATCGAGCTTGGCATCCGCGCCCAAGGGGAAGAGAGGCGGGCGATCTACCTGGAAGCACAGGAAATCTTGGCCCGTGAGCTGCCCGGGGTGTTCATCATGGATCCGCAGCAGCTTGCCGCAATGGATGAACGGATCCAGGGCTGGAGGAGTTATCCCACCTATGTGGTGGACCTGGCCAGTCTGTACCAGTAAGGGGAGCGATGGTGTATGAAGCGCTATCTGTGGCGCAGGGCGGGAGGCTTTTTGCTGACCGCAGTGCTGGTGAGCGCAGCCACCTTCTTTGTCCTGCAGGTGCTGCCCGGTGATCCAGCACTGCTCATGCTCGGAACAGAGGGCAGCCCAGAGGCCTACGCCCGCCTGCGTCAAGAACTCAGCCTAGATCAGCCGCTGCTCCAGCGTTACCTCAAATGGTTTTCGGCTTTTCTCGCCGGCCAGTGGGGAAACTCCTGGCGCTACTCGCTTCCCGTAAGGGAGCTGGTGGGCCAGGCGTTTCCCCTCTCCTTTGTCCTGGCGCTCCTCGCGGTGGGATCAGCTGCGCTCGCGGCTCTCCCAGCCGGGATGTACATGGCGGTGCGGTCCGACCGCCTGGGCAGCCGCTTACTGTCGCTGTTCACCCAGGTAGGCCTCGGGCTGCCCCAGTTTTGGGTTGGAATCCTGCTCATCCAGTTTTTCGCAGTGCAGCTGCGGCTCCTTCCTGCAGGAGGGTACGACGGTTGGCGGAGCTTGATCCTGCCCGTGGCTACTCTCGCCCTGCCCCGGACGGCGGTACTGGGCCGATTCCTTAGAGCGGGAGTGCTTGAGGTTCTGGGCCAGGATTATGTCCGCTTCGCGCGGTCCAAAGGGCTCTCCGGCACCACTGTCCTCTTCAAACACGTACTGCGCAATGCTGCCCTCGGTCCGCTGACCGCCGCGGGCGTGCAGTTTGCCCAGCTGGTGGCCGGTACCATCGTTGTAGAGCAGGTATTTGGCCTGCCGGGGCTGGGCCAGCTTCTCCTCAACGGAGTCTTCCAGAGGGACCTGCCCCTCGTTCAGACCGCTGTTATGCTTGTGGTTCTGGTCATCCTCGCTTTTGATCTGGCCTTCGATCTCTGCCTGGGCATGCTGGATCCCAGGATTCGGTACGAGTGAACTCCTCGCAAGTGAAGGTGATGGAAGCTGTGAAAAGGAGATACTGGGGCCTGATGATGGTAGGCCTCCTGTTGGCCCTTACGTTGCTGGGGTTGTTTTTCACCCCTTACGATCCGAATGCCGTGAACATCGCAGCCCGTTTCCAGCCCCCTGATCGGGAGCATCTTCTGGGCACCGATCATTTCGGAAGAGATGTTTTGAGCCGCATCCTCTGGGGTGCCCGCATCTCTCTGGCCGTGGGCATCGCGGCGGTCTGCTTGGGAGCTGCGGCGGGAGTTTTCCTGGGCTCAGCCGCTGGTTTCTTCGGTGGCTGGTGGGATGAGCTGCTCATGCGCCTCAGTACGGCTCTGCAGGCTCTTCCCAGCATCCTATTGGCTCTGCTCTTTGCCGCCGTTTGGTCGCCAGGCGTGCCAGTTGTGCTCTGGGGCATCGCCTTGGGCAACATCCCCAGTTTCCTGCGGGTGACGCGAAACCAGGTGTTGAGTATCAAAGAAAGGCCCTATGTTGAGGCTGCTCGCGCGCTGGGGGCGGGCGATCTCCGAATCGTCCTGCGCCACATCTTTCCCAACCTCCGTGATGCGCTTCTGGTCCAGTTTTCCGTGAGTCTGGCGGGAGCTATTTTGGCGGAGGCTTCCTTGAGCTACCTGGGTGTTGGTATCCAGCCTCCCGACCCTTCCTGGGGCCGGATGCTCAGGGAAGCTCAGCCCTATGGTTCGCTGGCGCCATGGCTGGTTCTGGTTCCGGGACTGTTCATCGCCTTTGCAGTGGTGGGCTTTAACCTCCTGGGTGACACCTGGATCTTAGGCAGGGAACGGGTGTATAAAGGAGAATAACAGGGATAGACATATAGGCCAAGAGGGGTGGATCAATGCTTAAGCTGGAGGGTGTTACAAAACGCTACAAGGGTGCAAGTGTCAATGCCGTGGATAACCTCGATCTGGAGGTGCGCCCCGGAGAGATCTTCGGTTTCTTGGGGCCGAACGGGGCGGGGAAGACCACTACCATACGGATGGTTGTCGGGCTCTTGGCCGCGGATCGCGGCAGGATCGTCGTAAACGGCCACGACCTCGCTTCAGACCCCATCGCAGCGAAACGCTCAATCGGTTTTGTACCCGATAATCCGAATCTTTATCCCAAGCTCACAGGGCTTGAGTATCTGAATCTGATCGGCGATGTCTACGGCGTCGATGGCCCGACGCGCAAGCGCCGGCTGGATCATTATCTGGGGATGTTCGAGCTCACTTCGGCTGTGGGCGATCTCGTTCAGAGCTTTTCTCGAGGCATGAAGCAGAAGCTCGCCCTGACCGGAGCGCTTCTGCACGAACCACCCCTGTTTATCCTTGACGAACCGATGGTGGGCCTGGATCCCCGATCTGCTCACCTGTTCAAGAGCATTATGCGGGAACACGTACATCAGGGCAACACCGTGTTCTTCTCCACCCATGTACTCGAGGTGGCCGAGCAGCTCTGCGACCGCGTGGGGATCATCAACAAGGGTCAGCTCATCGCCTGCGGCACCATGGATGAACTGCGCCGTGCCTCAGGGCGAGCCGGATCAAACCTTGAGAAGCTGTTCCTGGAGCTGACGGATGCGGGTGGCGACCATGAGGAATAGGCTGTGGACACTCTATCTCACCCTGCTTAAGGACCATTACGGCCTGTCTGCCGCTAAGTACTATTACTTCAAGAAGCGTCAGCGCACCTGGGAACCTCTGGTGATCGTTGCGGGATTGGCGCCGGCAGTCGTTATGGGCATGGTCTTTGTTTGGAACTTCACGGAAAAGCTGTTCATGGCTGGGCTCACCTTCGGACAGCCCCATTTGGCGCTGCTCAACGGTGCCTTGATGGTGTCCTTGGCCGGGCTCTTTTTTGGGTTTTTCTCTGTGATCACCGCGTTCTTTTTCAGCAGCGACCTGGATATGCTCGTGCCTCTGCCTCTGTACTCCTGGGAGGTTTTGGGGGCAAAGCTGGCGGTAGTGCTCACGGGTCAATATGGGATCAACCTGCTCATCCTCACACCGCTCTGGGCGAGGTATGGTCTGCTCGCAGGCGCCGGCGCGGGGTATATACTCAGCGCGATAGTGGTGTTTTTTGCCCTGCCCCTGCTGCCCCTGAGCATCGCCAGTGTCCTGGCAGTCCTGCTCATGCGCGCCGTGAACCTCAGCAGGCATAAAGACAAGCTTACTCTGGTGGGCGGTCTGCTGCTCGTGGTTGTGATGGTCGGCTTCCAGGTCTGGCTGCAGAGCAATCTGGGCTCGGGCGATCCCGAGGTCGTCATGGAGCAGCTCCTAAGCAGGGCTGATGGGCTGATCAGAGCGGTGGGAAGGGTATTTCCGCCCAGTGTCTGGGCTGCCCAGGCCATGGCATATTCCCACACCGGGGTAGGCTGGCTGAACCTGCTCTATCTTGTGGCAGCCAGCGGCGCGGCTCTGTTTGTCCTGTACTATTTGGGTGAAAAGGTCTTTCTCCAGGGCCTCCTGGCGGGTATGGAAGGGACTAAGGGCTCGGGTCGGGCCCGAAAAGTCAGCTTGTCTGCTCAGAGTCGATCGCCGCTCTTGGCCGTGGCCAGTATGGAAAGCAAGCTTTTCGTGCGTGATCCGGGATTCGCCTTAAACGGTCTGATCGGCTATGTGCTCTTGCCGGCTATGGCGCTGCTGCCCATGTTCGGCCAGAGTCTGGAAAACAACCCCTTTGAGCTCCTGGCTCTGGACCAGCTTCCGCCCTTCGTATTGTCCGGCGGACTGGCCCTCTATTTCATGTTCATGACCGCCATGTCCATGATCCCCGCAACGACCTTTTCCCGGGAGGGCAAGTATCTGTGGCAGATCAGGAGCCTACCTCTGAGCATCGAACAGATCATTGCAGCCAAGGTCGTGGGATCCCAGGTGGTGAACATCATCGGCTGTTTAGTGGGAGCTGTTCCTGTGGCCATCCTCATGGGGTGGAGTATTTGGGAGGTTCTCTTGGGATCTTTCCTCGGCACGCTCCTGGCCAGTGCTCTGGCTGGCTTTTTGGCCCTCTTCGATCTGCGGAAACCCATGCTGGATTGGGTGAACCCGGTCAAAGCGGTCAAGTCCAACCTCAACGCTGTGGTGGGCCTGCTCATCGGCGTGATCTTAGGCTTTGCCCTGGGGATGCTGATGTTTGCCACGATCGGGCTCGAGCTTCTGTGGCTCATCCCCATTGAGCTTCTAGCTGCTGCTTTGGCCCTAGGCCTCGCGGTCAGGTTCATGGTAAGAAAATGGGCGCCTGGACTGTGGAAGCGGATCTGAAAGGGGGCAGGGGAGTGGCTTATGTGAGGACCGAATACCCGCCGTGGTCCTGGTCTTTTTCCCGGAAGCAGGTCTTTGCCAGCTGCCTGCGGCGTTACTACTACAACTACTATGCCGCGCACAACGGCTGGGAGGACAATGCTCCGCCGGAAGCGGCATTGGCTTACCGACTCAAGCAGCTGGCCAACATCTATACCGCTTTAGGGGATGCCGTCCATAGGGCGGCCGAGAACCTGGTGGCCAGAACGTCCCGTGGGCGCGCACTCCCTGCCGCCGAAGAAGTAGAAGAAGAAATCCGCCGGTACATGAGGCGGATCTGGAAGTCATCTCGGGAAAACCGGGAGCAGTTTCTGATGCGTCCCAAACGCGTGGACATGCTGCGGGAGTTCTACTACGGAACCGGTGTCAGCGAGGCGGTTCTTGCCCGGATCAACCAGCGCATCACCCAGTCGGCCGCAGGCCTCGTGCACAGTTCTGTGTGGGCCCACCTTGCGCGGCCAGGGGTCCAGGTGGTGAGCTGCGAACAGTTTGACACGATCACCATCGACGGGACGCCGGTCTTCGCCGTTCCCGACCTGGTTTTCTGGGTTCCTGGCGGCCAGTGGATAGTTGTTGACTGGAAGAGCGGGGAAGAGGTGGAGGAGAACCGGGAGCAAGTAGCCCTCTACGTCCTTTTCGTCAGAGAGAAATACGGGGCGGACGTGGAAAGCATCACGGCCCGTTTGGAGTACCTCAATCTTCAGACCAGCACGGAGCTGCGTTTTACCGAGCAAGACCTTTTGACTGTGGAGCAGAACGTGCTGGCCAGTGTTGAGGAGATGAAGCGGCTGCTCAAGGATCCGGATCTGAACATCCCGCAGCCGAAGGAGAGGTTCGCACTCACAGAGGCCAGGGAGCAGTGCCCGTGGTGCAACTTTTTCGAGCTCTGCCGCGCTGAGCTTGAGCAGAGCGTGTCTTAGCGGACCTGGCGCTGCCTCTGATTGAGGAAGAAGTCAATGTGCTCGGCGATCTCACGCCAGTCTCTGACGAGAGGCACGGTTGTGGGACGCCGGGCATTGTGCGAGGCGTAGAAGAGCAGGGTGTAGATGCCGCTGCCGGCAACTTCTTCGGCGTTCTCCAGTTTGTCGTCGACGTAGAACTGAACGCCAAGCTCAAGGCAGCGTTCTTTCTTGGAGTAACCGCTGCCATCACTGCACATGGTCAGGCTGTGAAAGGGTATGCGGTTGCGCTTCAGCCAGTCTTCTGTAACTGCGCGGTAGGCCTCGTACCGGTGGGTGATCAGGTGGACCAAACATCCCTGGTCAGAGAGGCGGCGGAGGGTTTCGGCCGCCTGTTCGCGCACGGGAACGCTGGCAAAGATTTGATCCATGCAGGAAGCGAAGAACTGGTTCACTTCTTCGCGGGTCTTGTTGAAGGCCTCCTCGATATCGTAGGCTGCTTTGAGGATCGGTTCGCCGAAGTAGGCGCTGGCGGCCTGCAGCCAGATGTTGCTGGTGCCGTCATCGTCGTGGGTGAGTACTCCATCTATGTCAAAACCGAAAACGAACTGCCTGATGGCGGTGCACCTCCTTAAGCTTGAAGATTCGGTGCTAGAGTAACATTTTCTAGCTCCAAAAGCAAGCGCTTGACATTCAACCCGCCGCCGTATCCGCCCAAGCCGTGCGTACCCAGGACTCTGTGGCATGGCACGATAATGCTTACGGGATTCGCTCCCACAGCTTGGCCAACAGCTCGGTAGGCCCTGCTGCCGAGCTTCTGCGCGATCTGTTTGTAGGTAGAAAAAGACCCGTGGGGGATCCGGCGGATCTGCTCCCACACCTGCAGCTGGAAGGGAGTGCCGAGGGGCAGGAGGGGCCAGTCAAACTCGACTCTGCGCCCTTGGAAGTAGGCGGAGAGGTCTTCTGCAAAGGTGTCGGGAAGCGGCAGCTGCGGAATGGAGGTGCCGAGGCGGTTTTTGGAGGCGAACTGTTCGCCGCCTTCTCTGCTGAAGGAGGCGTAAAAGAGCTGGTTGTCAGAGAACCAGAGGTAAAACGGGCCGAGCGGAGAGTGATATGTTGAGTAATACTGCACGACAGATCCCTCCGGGGATGTATAATAGGTGATAGTTCCACTGGGAAAGAAGGAATCCTTCCAGCCCCCGAAGGGAGAGAGATGATTGGACAGTGGACTTTCCGCCAGGCAGCGGGACTTTCGTTCTGAGATCCTGCGGCTGGCTTGGCCGGCGATAGTGGAAAACCTGCTGCATACCATGGTGGGCATCGTGGACACAGCTATGGTGGGACGCCTTGGTGCTGGTGCTCTGGCCGCGGTGGGCCTGGGTAACCAGGTCAACCAGCTCGGCCTGACTGTTTTTTCGGCCCTTGCCACCGGCAGCACGGCCCTCGTGGCCAGGCACGTCGGTGCAGGAGAGCAGGATCGCGCCCGTGCCGTGGCCCGCAGTTTGCTCATTCAGCGGCGGTTCAGCAGGGGAGGATGGAAACTCATCAAGGTCTAGGAAGGAGCGGAAAAATGAGAGAGTTTACCTTTTTCCTGCCCACCAAGATCGTCTTTGGGCGGGATGTAGTCAGGAAGGCTGGAGAGGGACTGGCTCTCGGCAAGAAGGCGCTGATAGTCACAGGCAGGTCCTCAGCGCGCAAGAGCGGAGCGCTGGATGACGTGCTTTCTGTGCTAAAGGGCGAATACGTCATCTTTGACCGCGTGGAGAACAACCCGACTGGGGAAAACTGCTTGGAAGGCGCTGAGCTGGCCAAGAAAGAAAACTGTGATTACATCATCGCCATCGGGGGTGGCTCACCCCTTGATGCGGCCAAAGCCATGGCCGTTTTGGCGGTAAACGACAAACGCCCCATCGAGCTCTACCAGGGGTGGGAACACCGGGCGCTGCCCATCGCGGCTATCCCGACCACCGCGGGGACGGGCAGTGAGGTTACGCCCTATGCCGTCTTGACCATCCACGAGGAAGAAACCAAAAAGGGCCTGGGCGGGCCCGACCTGTTCCCGGCCGTTGCCTATCTGGATCCCAAGTACACGGCTTCGCTGTCCCGGGAAGTGACAGTGGATACGGCTGTGGATGCTCTATCCCACTTGGTTGAGGGGTATCTGTCCAATCGAGCCACTTCAGCAAGTGATCTCACGGCTCTTCAGGGCATCGCCGTTTGGGGCACAGCCATAGAAGCGCTGCGCACCGGTGAACTGACCATGGAAGCCAGGGAAGATCTGCTCCTCGCCTCAATGCTGGGCGGAGTCACCATCGCCCAGACCGGGACCACGTTTGTGCATGCCCTGGGTTATCCCCTGACATATTTCCACGGCTATCCCCACGGGCGGGCGAATGGGGTATTCATGGCTTCATACCTCGAGTACAACCATGGGTATGCGCCCGAACGTGTGGACACGGTTCTGGAACTTCTGGGTCTTCCATCGCTGGAAGCCTTCCGTGAGCTCATGGACGAACTGCTGGCAGAAGGTGCATACCAGATCGAGGTGTCCGAGGAGCAGATCAGGGCCTATGCGGAAAAAGCAGCCAAGACCCGCAACGCCGCTTACTCGCGGGGCACGCCATCGGCGGACGAGTTGACCAAAATCCTCAAGGACAATATACTATAATGATGAAAAGTGCCCGCCCGGCCTGGTGGCTGGGCGGGCGCCCCTTGAACGGGCATCGAGTCATCTCTCAGCTGGCCTTTATGATCTGCAGCACGAATTCGGCTGCTGCTGCCAGCTGATCTACGGGGATGATCTCCTGGGTGGTATGGACATTGTGGTAGCCCATGCCCAATATCACCGATGGTATGCCGCATGCGTTGATGATATTGGCATCACTGCCCCCGCCTGTGCTCTGGAGACGGGGTTCTAAACCCATGGCCCGGGCCGCGGATGCGGCAAGCTTTACGGGGTAGTCGTCTTCAGAAAGGCAGAAGGCTTGGTAGCTGTCTTTTACCACTACCTCCGCTTCCACGCCATGGGCAGCGCAGACGCTCTGGATGACTTCTACCATGTGGGCCGCCTGCTTGTCCAGCTTGGCCTGATCCCGCGAGCGGGCTTCGCCATTGAGCTCGACTCGATCGGGGACGATGTTTGTGGCCGTTCCGCCCTGAATCAGGCCGATGTTCGCGGTTGTTTCGGCATCGATGCGGCCCAACTTCATCTTGGTCAAGGCTTCCGCAGCCACCACAATGGCATTGATGCCCTTTTCGGGCTCCACACCGGCATGGGCTGCCCGGCCGTGGATGGTTGCAGTTACGTTTTTCTGGGCAGGGGCCTGCACCACGATAGTGCCTACCGGGCCGCCTGAATCCAGGAAGAAGCCGGCCTTGGCCTCAAACTGGCTGGCATCTACGGACTTTGCCCCGAAAAGGCCGCCTTCCTCGGCTACCGTAAAGAGTATCTCCACGCGCCCATGTGGTATCTGCTGCTCCTGAGCGGTGCGGATCCCTTCTAAGATGGCAGCGATGCCCGCCACATCATCGGCAGCAAGGATGGTGCTGCCATCGCTTTTGATGACGCCGTCTTCAACAATAGGCTTGATCCCCCGGCCCGGCGAAACACGGTCCATATGTGCACAGAAGAGCAGGGCAGGAGCATCTTTGCTGCCTTCGAGTACGGCGATGAGGTTGCCAGCGGTTCCTCCGATCTTTGCCCCAGCATCGTCTTCGACGACGGTGCAGCCCAGGGCTTCAAGCTTCGGACGAAGAGCGTCGGCCATGGGCCGTTCGTCCTTGGTCCCGCAGTCAACCTGCACCAGTTCAAGGAACTCCTCAAGTAAACGCTGAGTGTTGATCTGCATTCCTTCGACCTCCTTATCCCTTTGGTTGTTCAACATGCTGGTAGTATTTCCTGCCAGGAGCATGGAGCGGGTGATGTCCCAGTGGAAGAACTAGTCGGTCTGATCCTTAAGGCGGGTGAACTGCTCTTAACATGCGGCGCGGAGATGGCCCGGGTGGAAGAAACGATCGAGCGCATGGGGCGCGCCGCCGGGTTTTCGGCGGTGGAGAGCTATGCTACTCCTACCGGGCTCTTTGTCTCTCTTCACGCCCCTGACGGCCGTGTGTACACCCGGGTCAAACGCATCCGCGGCGGCCACAGCAACATCGCCCTCATCGCTGAAGTGAATTCTCTGAGCCGGGCCTTCGCGGCGGGGAAGATTACCGCCGAGGAACTCAGGTACGCTCTGGAACGCCTGCAGGAGGAAGGGGCCGGAAACGCGGCAGCACGGCCGCTGATCGGCGGTGGCGGGGCGCTGGCCTTCGCCATGATGGTGGGAGGTTCCTGGCTGGAAGGGCTGGTCGCCGGGGTTGTGGGAGCTTTGGTACTTTTCGTAGTATCCCGTATGGAAAGGCGTTTTCCCAAGGTGATCCAGGCAGCGGCAGGCTCCATGGTGGCAGCCGCGGCGGTGACCATAGTGGGGCAGCGGCTCTCCATCAACACGAATATCGCTATCCTGGGTGCCGTCATGGTTTTGGCGCCCGGTCTGGTGATCACCACAGCCATCCGCGATCTACTGAGCGGTGAGCTTGTCTCCGGCCTGAGCCGGAGTGCCGAGGCCTTGGTGATCGCGGTTGCCATCGCGGCCGGCGTGGCGGTAGTCTTGAGTCTAGGGGGTGCGTGAGATGGCTGTGCAGATGGTTATGGGCTTCCTGGCCGCCTTGACCTTTGGCTACATCTTCCGCGTTCCCGCTGGTGAGAGCATCCGCTGCGGCCTTGTCGGCTGCCTGGGCTGGACCATCTTCTTGGCTGCTCAAGGGCCCGTCGGTGAAGTGGGTGCCGTGTTTCTGGCAGCCACGGCGGTGGCCGTGGCCAGCGAAGTGCTGGCCCGCAGGCGCCACCAGCCTGTTATCGTGTTCCTTACGCCGGGGATCATCCCCATCGTGCCGGGGAGCAAAGCGTATCTGACCATGCTCAGTTTTGTGCAGAAGGATTATGCGGAGGGTTTGGTCCTGCTGGTGACGACCCTGTTCCTGGCCGGCGCTGTTGCCGCTGGCATCATCATAACCAGTTCCATCTTCAGAAGTCATACCAGCACCAAACCGGTTGGGAGGTAGTGAAGTGAACGAGAAGCAGATCGCGGTGACAGTAGGAGATCGGCGGCTGGAGGTGCCCCTTGGTACGCCGCTAGGTGAACTAGCCGCCATGGTTCCCGAGTCCGAAGGAAAAGTGGTGGCAAGGGTCAACAACGACGTCCTGGGTTTTCAGTTTCCTCTCACCGAGGACTGTCATGTTGAGTTTCTGGACACCCGGACGGAAGATGGTATGAGGGCCTACCGGGCGAGTCTGGTCTTCCTTTTTGTCCGGGCTGCGCTGGAGGTCATACCCGGCTGTACGGTGCAGATCAAGCACTCTCTGAACAACGGGCTGTACGGAGAGTTTGACCACAACCCGCCAGTGATTGAGAAGGACATCAGAGCCATCGAGGAGCGCATGCGCGCCCTGGTGGAAGAAGACATTCCCTTCACGAGGTTGATAGTGCCCGTTGAAGAAGCTAAGAGGATCTACGCGGAGCAGGGCTTTGATGATAAGATCCGCTTGCTCGAGCAGCAGGGCGGCGATACCACAGTGCTCTATTCCTTCGGTTGGTTCCACGACTCGCTGCGCACCATCCTGGTTCCCAGCAGCGGGTACTTGAAATACTTCAAGCTGCGCTATTACCTGCCCGGCTTTATCTTGGAATACCCGCGACGCGCGAATCCAGCTGTGATCCCCGAGTACGTTGAACAGGGCAAGCTGTTCAACGCATTCTTTGAGGCGGAACGCTGGCAGGACAACCTGCGCATCCCCGATGCAGCGTCCCTCAATGACTGCATCATGCGGGGCGGATTTGGCGATCTGGTCCGGGTTTCCGAGGCCTACCACGAGAACCAGATTCGCGATATTGCCGAGCAGATCGCCCGGGATAAGGATCGTCTGCGAGTGGTTCTGATCGCCGGCCCGTCCAGTTCGGGCAAGACCACCTTTGCCAACCGCCTCAAAGTGCAGCTCAGGGTGTGCGGCCTGGAGCCAGTGGCCATCGGACTTGATGACTACTTTGTCGACCGCCATCGTACGCCCGTGGACGCGGATGGCAAACCAGACTTTGAAGCCTTGGAGGCCATCGACCTGGAACTGTTCAACGAGCATCTCACCAAGCTCATCCAGGGTGAGGAGGTGGAGATCCCCATTTTCGACTTCCTTACGGGCAGCAGGAAGTGGAACGGCCGCAGGCTCAAGGTGAGGCCGGACCAGCCCCTGATCATCGAGGGCATCCACGGGCTCAATGATCAGCTCACCAAATCCATCCCTAAAGGGCGGAAGTTCAAGATTTATGTCTCGGCTCTGACAAACCTCAACCTGGACAGCCACACCAGGATCTCAACCACCGATGTCCGGCTGCTCAGGCGGATGGTTAGGGACAGGCAGTTCCGGGGCTACGATGCCAAGGCGACCATAGAGCACTGGCCTTCGGTTACCCGTGGAGAACGCCTGCACATCTTCCCCTTCCAGGAAAGCGCTGATGTCATGTTCAACTCAACCCTCATCTACGAATTGGCCGTGCTCAAACCGCTGTCGACCAAACTGCTCAGGGAAATCACGCCGGCTGACCGCCAGTATTCTGAGGCGAGGCGTCTCCTGCGCTTCCTGGACTACTTCGTGGCTGTGGACGACTGGTCCGCGATCCCGTGCAACTCCATTCTGCGGGAGTTCATCGGGGGAAGCTGCTTTGACTGAGGGATGCGGCCTATGAGAGTAGTGCTGGCAGCAGTGAACGCCAGGTACACCCATTCAAGCTTGGCCCTGCGCTACCTGAAGAGTTATTGTGGGCGCCAGTTTCCCCAGATCGAAACAGTGGAGTTCAACATCAACCAAAGTCCCCGGGCCATGCTGGCCGATCTCGCGCTGCGCAGGCCTGATGTGGTGGGCTTTTCCTGCTACATTTGGAATATCGAAATCATCCTGCCCCTAGTGCGCAGTCTGCGCAAGGTCTGTCCCGAGACCACCATCCTCCTGGGCGGGCCCGAGGTTTCCTTTGATGGAGAACACTGGCTGAACGGGAACGAAAGCATCGACTTCCTGATCGCAGGCGAGGGCGAGGAGGCTCTGCGCCGCTTTTTGGAAGAATATGAGCGCTGCGGCGGACGCCTCAGCCCGGAAAGCCTGGCCGCGATCCCGGGTCTTGTGTACCGCGACGGGGAGGGCAGGGTGGTGGCAAACCCGGGTGAGCCTCTGGACCTGGCTGCGCTGCCTACCCTGTACGAAGGGGACCTAACGGATCTAGAGGACAAGATCGTCTATTTCGAAACCACCAGGGGCTGTCCTTTCCGCTGCGCCTACTGTCTCTCCTCGGTTATGGGGCCGGTTAGAGCATTCCCCATGGAAAGGGTGAAGGGGGAACTGGCCAGGCTGGCTCGGGCAGGGGTGCAGCAGGTGCGTTTTGTGGACCGCACCTTCAACTACGATGTCCGGCGGGCCTATGAGCTCCTTGAGTACATGATCAGCCTCGACACGAACACCCGCTTCCAGCTGGAGGTGGGCGGCGATCTGCTGACAGAGCCAGTTCTAGAGCTGCTGACCACAGCCCCGGAAAACCGCTTCCAGTTCGAGATCGGGGTGCAGTCCACCAACCCTGCTACCCTGCAAGCAGTTTCCCGCCGCTCTGACCTGGGCCGCCTGGCGGAGTCAGTACGGTTTCTGAAGGAAAGGACCAAGGTGATCGTCCTTCTGGACCTCATCGCCGGCCTGCCTGAGGAGGGTTTTCGCCGGTTTGGCGAGTCTTTTGATTTCGTCTACAACCTCAAACCAGACCGCATCCATCTGGGCTTCCTCAAGCTTCTGCGCGGCTCGCGCCTGCGGGCTGAAGCCCCACAGTTTGGCTGCCTTTTCACCGATGAAGCGCCTTATGAAGTTCTGGCCACAAAAGACCTGTCCTTCGCTGAGCTTCAGCGCCTCAAGTTGATCGAGGATCTGGTGGAAAAATACTACGGCCCGCGCTTTGAGCGTTCCCTTGAGTACCTGCTCAGGGACGGCCGCTCACCTTTTGAGTTTTTTGACCAGTTCGCTGCCAAGTGGGAACGGGCTGGTTATCACTGGATGGAGCATTCACTTCTGAGCCGCTACCGGATCCTGCTCGACTTTTTCGGCAGGGACAATCCTGATCTCCGTCCCTGGCTTCTCTTCGATTTCCGCAGCCATGAGCGGCGCCAGCCGGTACCTCCTTGGCTGGGGGGCGGGCGAGCTCGCGTCGTCCCCAGCGAGCTGGTCCGTTCCGGACTTTTGGCTGAGCTGCTGCCGGAAACTGCCGGGCTTACCCCGCGACAGCTTGAGCGGCGGATTGCCGTGGAAGAACTAGACTTTTCGGAAGGAACCCAGACGATCCTTTTCTACTATCCCTTAGAGGGTACCAGGGCGCGCACTGTGCGCTTGGCATAGGCCAACGGTGTTGCTGTGACCTGGCTCGTGACTTCATCTACAGCGACCAAGTCAGAGGTGTCTACCTGGTGGAGTGCGTGCTTGCCCAAGGCCCGCACTCCTTCTTTGATCTCTTCGGTGCAGGAGATAAGGTAGTTCGCCAAGTGCTTGGCGGAGAGCTTCCAGTTCAGCTTACTGCTCTGCTTGCCGCCGTGCACGACGATCTGGGTGGGCGGTTCCCAGGGTATGGCTCGCAAGGTCTGGGTATGGCTGAGGGCATAGAGGGCCATGGTTCCCAGGTAGATGGCGTCAGCTCCTAGAGCTAGTGCTTTCAGGCATTGGCCCGGTGAAAAGAACCCACCCGAAACGATCAAGCTCACCTGGCGGTGCACTCCTCTGGATTTGAGGTGCTCCACGGCACGGCAGAGTCCGATGATGGTAGGCAGGCCGAAATCGTCTTCCAGAATTGGCGGGGCTGCCACCGTGGCGGCCTTGGCCCCTTCCAGGGCGAGGTAGTCCACGCCGGCGTCCAGGCAGAGGCCGATCTCCCGTTCGAGGTTGTGAGTGAAGGACATCTTGACCCCGACAGGCACTCCTCCCCCCGCTTGCTTCAGAAAACGCACCACTCCCGGGAGATCCGCACTGGTGCGCACGGCGGGGAGTTCGGGGCGGACTAGATGGGGAAACGGAGCTTGCGCCCCTCCTGCGCTGGCCCCTTGACCGAGCTGGATCTCCAGGGCGTCGGCTTGAGCCAAAATGTCCAGGGTGCGGTGGAGAGGCAGCCTTGGATACTGGATGATCAGGCGCTCAGCCAGTTCCCGTTCTTTGGGCAGAAACGGGCCTTCGCCAGTGTTGGACGCGGTTCCGGCCAGGCGGCTGCCCAGGGCTAGAGCGTACTTGGTGCGGTCAGAAAGCGCTTTGCGATAGGCCATCCCGGAGATGATCAGGGGCGTGGACACGGTGAGTGGCTTGCGGCATCTCGGACCGATGGTGGTCGTCGTATCTACGGGGATGGTGTGGGGCAGGGGTTCCCGGTCCAGGTGGGCGGAGACGAACATCAGCCCGTCGAAATCCATGAAGCGGCGCGGGCTGCCCAAGGGGCGTTTGAGTACCTGTGCTTTCTGTGCTCTCAGGTTTGCCTCCAAAACGGTCTGGACCCCAGTTCGTTTGGTAGCCGAGAGCAGTTCGGCTAGGTTTTCCATATACGGGTCCGTCATGAGTATCTTGATGCTCTGGCGGACAATCTGGCTGACGATAAACCGCAGTGCAAAGAAACCACCGGCAGTACCGACGGCTGCAGTGAAAAGTTTCGATGAAGCCCTGGACAAACAATCACCTCCGCGATGATTGGGGAAGGGATCAACTGCCGTTTGTAGTAATACATTAAAGATAACCCTAACCACGCATGATGGAAGTGGTGTTATTGACTAATAAGGTGACCATCAAGGATGTGGCCCGGCTGGCTGGGGTTTCTCCCTCCACCGTCAGCCGAGTGATCGCCGACCATCCCCGTATCAGCCCTGACACCAAAGAAAAGGTGCGGATGATCATGGCTGAGCTGGGCTACTATCCCAACGCGATCGCCCGCAGCCTGGTTAACAAGACCAGCAGCAGCATCGGAGTGATCCGTTCCCGTCTCACACAAGGCGACTTTGCCAATCCCTTTTTTCCCGCTGTGATCCAGGGGATATCCTCCGTGGCCCACAAATACGGGCTGAACCTGGTGCTTTCCACCAGCAGTACCTTCACCCAGGAAGACGAGGAATGCCTGAACCTGCTCCGCCAGCGCCGGGTGGATGGAGTGATACTCTTAGCTTCCCATCGCCAGGATAAGCTTATACCGCGCCTGGCGGGGGAGGGTTTTCCCTTCGTGCTGATCGGACGCCATGACGGGCCTGAGGACATTCATTGGGTGAACAACGACAATGTGGCCGATGCCAAGGCTGCGGTGAAGTACCTTCTGGGCAAGGGCCACCAGCGCATCGCCTGTTTGGACGGTGACCCCCGTTACGTTGTCAGCACTGACCGCCTGCGTGGCTATGAGGAAGCCCTGGCCGAGCACGGCGTTGAGGGCGATGGCGGGTTGGTGGAGCACTGTGATTTCTCCGTGGACGGCGGTTATGGGGCAACCATGCGGCTGCTGCGCAGGGGAAAGGAGTTTTCGGCCATCTTCGCCGTGGATGATCTGATCGCGATCGGGGCCATGCGCGCTCTGCAGGAAAGAGGATGCAGCGTGGGAAGGGATGTTGCAGTCGTGGGCTTCAACGACACCATTTTGGGGGCGTATGTGCAGCCTGCCTTGACGTCTGTACGCGTGCCCATCTACGAACTGGGCCAGATAGCTGTTCAGATGCTCACGGCTCAGATCTACGGTTTGGGCACGTTTCCCGGCCACCAAAGGCTCAAAGCTCAATTGGTGGTGCGGGGTTCTGCTTAGGGAGGTGGGGCCATGAAGCAGTTCGGGGGGGCGTTTGCCATCCTTCTGGCTGTGGTTTTCTGCGCAGCCGGGACGGTTCACGCTTTTGTCTTCACCGACCCCGCGGGCTTGTACAGCACGCAGATCGCAGACAGTTGGGTGTACCAGGCCCATCACAGCACTGAGCATCTCGTTGTGTTCTACGGGGACGAGGACTCGGCACTGCTCTATTTCGAACGGCTTGGCACCGTCAGCTATCTTTCTGCCTGGGAGTTTGCCCATCGTTCTCTGGAGCTCTACCGAAGCCCCGGCGGGTTGGAGAAGTTCGAAATGGTCCGTGACCTGGCCGAGGTCGAAGTGGGTGGCGAAGCCGGGGTTTCCTGCGCCTACACCTACCAGGATGGTCAGGGGAATCAGCTCTGGGAGTACCGCGTTTTCCTTGTGCTGCCCGGCGGCGAGGGTTTTTCCATAGCCTTCAGCGACAGCAGACCTGAAGCCGCTGATGATCCTCGGCAGCTGGAGGAAATACTGCTGCACTGGCGGTGGTTGCTTTGAGGAGCCAGTATTGGAGCCGGTATATCTGCGCAGTGCTGCTGCTTCTGCTGGGAGCAGCGGCACCCTGTTCTGCCGCGGGCCTTTCCGCCACCTTTGAGCGGACTCTAGGGGCTGGAACGGCGCCAAGCCTGGTGAAAGAGTACGGCGGAGAGTACATCCTGCCCATCCAGGAGCGGCTGCGGGTGGAGGAGGTCTTTGCCCGGCTGGCAGCACAGAGCGAACGGCAGGACGTACAGTACACGTTGACGGTTCTGAACTCCCGGGAAGCAAATGCCTTTTCGCTGCCCGGAGGCTTCATCTTCATCACCCGCGGGCTCCTGAACCTGATCGGGTCCGACGAGGCACAGCTCGCCGCCGTTTTGGGTCATGAGATCGCACATGTGGAGAAGAAGCACGGAGTCAACGCCATCTTCCGGCAGCTGGGGCTCTCTGTTTTGGCAGAAGTTGGAGCTTTCGCCCTAGACTTCCTTTCAGGCGACCTTCTGCGGGCGGCCGGGCTTGCCCTTACCCAGATTCTGCAGGCGGGATGGGGGAGGGAAGCGGAGTTTGAGGCTGATGCCCTGGGCCAAGAAATCGCGGCACGAGCTGGATTTGACCCAGTCGGCGCGATCAGCCTGCTGGAGAAGCTGATCCAGGCCGAGAACTCTGAGGAGTCCATGCACATATTCCGCACCCATCCCGCTTCGGGAGAGAGGAAGAAGCGCTTGGAGGAGAACTTGGCGGAGTATTGGCCGGAACCCGATTTGGTCAAGGATTTCTCGGCCTTAGAAAGATTAAAACAGGGCAGGATTTCAGACCCGGGTGGGCGAACTGATCCTAGAGCCAGGTATGTTCTGGAAGGAGTTGGACATCCAGGCGTTAAGCTGGTCGATCAGCAGAATGGCGAACAGGTCGTCTGGGCCGAAAACGCTTTTGTGAAAGAGGCAGCCTGGTCGCCGGATGGCACTTACCTGGCCCTCTTGGTCGATGCCGAATCCCTCGGCGAACTGTGGCTTTTCGATCGCTGGGGCCGTGTCTTCAGGAAGATTTCCGGGCTTGGCGAGATCAACGGCTTCTGCTGGTCTCCCCAAGGGGACATGTTGGCCCTGGAAGTGCCCGGTTCGGGTGGTCTCCGGATCGTGGCTGCTTACCTTTACGCAGAGGCCTTCGTTGACGTGAGCGGGGGCCGGCAGGCAGAGGAAGCGGTTTGGCTGGAAGAGGGGCTCTATTTCCGCAGCGGAGCCGACTGGTACCGGACAGAGCCTCCTCAGGCAGTGCCTGTGAGAGTGGCAGAGCCTGTGCCCGTGGTGCTGCAGCGCAAGAGGATTCTGACTCCCACCCTGGTCAAGGAAGGAAACACCTTCAGGTTAACCAGGCCGGAGCTGACAGTACCGTGAGCAGGGAGAAGGACAAAAAAACCGCACCTTCTTTTTGCTGAGAAGGTGCGCACAAGAGTTTATGAGGCAGAACTCTCCAGAGCGGAGCTGTCTGCAGAACCGTTCTTGGAGTCGTTTCTGCTGTCAGTTACGTAAAAGCCAGGCCCTTTGAAGATAATGCCAACGTTTTTCCCGATGAGGCGCTCAACTGGAGCGCTGCACTTGGGGCAACTGCTCAGTTTTTCGTCCTTAATGCTCTGCTTAAGTTCGAAACGGCCGCAGTTTGGACATCTGTACTCGTAGATAGGCATAAATGGCATCCCTCCTTTCAGGCATCCATGACATATTGTACAACTTGTCTGCCCGCGGCGCAACCGGGTTCAGGATGCCGAGGAGATCAGGAATTAGAGGCGAGGAGTCGTTGGGTATGAAGTACAGCTCAAAACTATCTGCAGCACTCATTTTGGTCGTTTTTCTTGTTCTATCGTTTTCTGTCCTTGTTGGAGCTGAGGACTTGCCCAAACCGGTTCAGATCAAGGTAAACCCGCTGCTGGACTCAGAGCAGGAAACAGAGACTTTTGACGAGAAGTACAAGCAGGCGATGAGCGAAATCTCCATTTCTGAAGAAGCGGCCGCAGTCGTGGATAGTATCAAGGCGGTTGTGGAGGGTATTGAAGATCTCAGCTTGGACATTTCCATCACAGAAATGCGTGAGCGCCGCAACGAGGAAGTGTGCCTTCAACTGAAACTCAGCGTGGAGCACAGACTGGCGCGCATCGAGTTTAAGGCTCCCAGCGCGGTCAGGGGCATGATCATGGTGGCCGACCAGGAGAAGATGGAGGTACGCACCTTTCAGCCAGTGACAAATATCATTTTGGTGCGGGGGTTGGACGACGCCAGCAAAGAAGCCCTGGCCTCGTTAAGCCTCGGCCAGGATCTGACCCAGTTCTCCTCCTACTTGGATTTCTCCCAGTACAACGTGGAGATCCTGGAAAAGAGCGAACTCGAGGGCGTCACAGATTTCCTCCTTGAAGTGGATGCCCCTGGTGAAGAAGTGTGGTATGTGCGGGTCAAGGATGACAGCTGGTTCCCCCACGAGATCTCGGTGTACAAAGAGGACGTTCTTCAGGGCACGATGTCCCTGAGCAATGTCGTGACCAACCCGGGGCTGAGTGTGGAGGACCTGGCGAACCTTCCCGATGCGAAAGTAGAAAGGATGTAGGGAGGGGTGGCTTTGGATCCCTGGTTGCGCAGGTTGGTTGTCCTCAGTCTGATCGGCTTCCTGTTTCTTGTTGCCCCTGCCCAAGCTTCGACCTTTGAGGCGGAAGACCTTCCCTTCGGCTTCGGTCCCCATGGCTGGCAGGCGGGCTTGGGTTTGAGCCAGGAGAGTATCAAACCTAAGGGGCTTCTTGGGTATGAGAAAACCGGCATCGGCGGGTATCTGACACAAGCCGGTGGCGATGAGGAAGCGCTCAGCTGGTTCAGCGGACACAAGCAGGTCATCATGGGGAATATCGGCTACAGCCTTGAGCTGTTTGGCGGCAACACCGAACGTCCCATCCTTTCTACATTCTTCAGCAGTTCAGACCCGCACGTTGGAGCCTACGGAGAGTTCAGCCGGATGTACGGGGCCTATGGGCACGGTCTGGCAGGAGAGGCACAGTTTTCGGTGACCGATGCCGGTGCCTTTGAGTACAGGATCATCCCGTATGTCCAGTTTCAGCGGCAGGGCGTCTGGCGGTTTTCTCTTTCACTCGGTACTTCTGTGGGCATTGGCATGTCTTACCAAGAGCCCCATGAAAAGGTGAAGCTGGATATCACCTTCGTGAATGAAGGACTGAGCATGCACATCCTGCTTTCCCTGTCCGAGCATCCCTTGACGTTGGGGGCGGGGCTCACCCAGGAACGGGCACAGTTGTTCATTCGCTACTCCTTCTGAAGTTGAGGCTGGGTTGAGGGTCGGAAAGGACCCTCTTTTCTTGCGCACGGGGGAAGTGAAGGTCATGAATGTTGTTTTGGTGGAACCAGAGATCCCGGCGAATACAGGCAACATAGCCCGGCTGTGTGTGGCGGTGGGGGCGGCCCTCCACCTGATCAGGCCGCTGGGCTTTTTTCTGAGCGATCCCAAGCTCAAGCGGGCTGGTCTGGACTACTGGGAGTACCTAGATCTGAAAGTACACGATTCCTTCGCCGATTTTCTCGCATCTCAGCAGCCGAAGCGCATGTTCTTTCTGGAGACAGGGCAGAGGCGGCTCTATTCCGAGGTGCAGTACGAACCAGACGACTACCTCGTGTTTGGCAGCGAAAGCAAGGGATTGAGCAGCGAACTGCTGGAAGCGTACCCCGACCAGCTGGTGACCCTGCCGCAGCGGGACGTAAGATCCTTGAACTTGGCCAATACTGTAGCCATAGTGGTCTACGAGGCTTGGCGGCAGCTCGGCTTTGCAGGTGCGAAAAATCTGCCGCGGGCAGGAATCCCCACCCCAGACCCGAATATCTAGTCGGGGTGTCACAGCCTGGGGAATACCGGGCAGAAAAAGACGTAAAGAGGTGAAAAGATAGATGCGACGAGTTCGTGCTTTTTTTGGGGGCATCCATCCGAATGACAACAAGCAGAACACTAACAGCACTCCGATTAAGGTTCTGCCCGCTCCGGCGGTTGTCGTTGTGCCCCTGCAGCAGCACGCGGGAAGAGAGGCCAAACCGCTTGTGGCGAAGGGCGATGAGGTGCTGAAAGGGCAGCTCATAGCCGAGGCCGAGGGGAGGATCAGTGCCCGAGTGCACTCGCCCGTATCAGGCAAGGTGGTGGCTGTGGAACCGAGGCCGAGCGCCAGCGGACGGCCGCTTACCTGTGTAGTGATTGAGAACGACGGTGAGGAAAGATGGGTGGAGAAAGAGGGGCATCCAGATCCCGTTCAGCTCGATGCTCAGACCATCCTCCAGCGCATCCACGGTGCGGGGATCGTCGGCATGGGCGGTGCCGGTTTCCCCACGGCAGTGAAGCTTGCTCCGCCGAAGGAAGCGACCATCGATTATCTCCTTCTCAACGGTTGTGAATGCGAGCCCTATCTCACCACTGACCACCGTTTGATGGTCGAACACGCTGAGGAGATTGTCCTTGGCGCCAAACTCATGGCGAAGGCCTGCGGAGCCCGGAAGATCATCATCGGTGTTGAGGATAACAAGCCAGATGCCATAGCCGCTCTCCGGGAAAAGGCTGGAGCCATTGAGGTGGCCGTCCTGCGGACCAGGTATCCGCAGGGAGGAGAAAAACAGCTGATCCAGGCCCTCACCGGTAGGGAAGTGCCCAGCGGCGGTCTGCCTTTCCAAGCGGGATGCGTGGTTCAAAACGTCGGTACCGCCTGGGCGGTGGCCAAGGCGCTGCGTGACGGTGAACCCCTCATCTCCAGGGTAGTTACGGTTACCGGTTCGGCTGTCGCTGAACCGCAGAATTTCCTGGTGCCCATCGGTACGCCCTTTAAAGACTTGATTGAAGCCGCCGGCGGGTTCGCCAAGACACCGGGAAAGGTTGTGGCAGGCGGGCCGATGACGGGCGGAGCCCAGTTCAGCCTGGATGTCCCAGTGACCAAGACCATCGGCGGCATCCTGGCCTTTGCGGAGGGCGAGAGCACAACACCCGACTCCCAGCCGTGCATCAAGTGCGCCCGCTGTGTAGATGTCTGCCCGGCAAATCTGCTTCCCCTGAAGCTGGAAGCCTACGGCATGAACGAGCAGTTTGACAACGCCCGTGAGTACGGTGCCCTAGACTGCATCGAATGCGGCTGCTGCACCTACATCTGCCCATCGAAGCGACCGCTTCTGCACTACATCCGCTTTGCCAAAGCGGAAATCATCGCACGCGAGAAACGTTCAAGCTGAGGGAGGGTGGACCATGGATGATCTGAAACTGCTCGTATCTCCTTCGCCCCACGTTCGGGACACAGATACGACCGAAAAGATAATGTTTGCAGTCCTTATCGCCTTGCTGCCGGTCGTGGCCGCAGCCATCTACTTCTTCCGCTGGGACGCGGTGCGTGTTCTGCTCTTGTCGGCCGGTTCCGCGGTAGCAACGGAGACGATTTGGCAGCGCCTGCGCCGCAAGCCTATCCGCATCGGGGACGGAAGCGCCCTGATCACTGGAGTGCTGCTGGCCTTGAGCCTGCCGCCGACCATTCCCAGCTGGATGGTGATTGTGGGCTCCGCCTTTGCCATCGCCATCGGCAAACAGGTCTTTGGCGGCTTGGGTCACAACCCCTTCAACCCAGCACTGGTGGGGCGGGCGTTTATGCTCGCTTCCTTCAGCCAGGCCATGACCAAATGGACCCCGCCCATTGACGGGGTGAGCGCTGCCACTCCGCTGGCCTTGGGTGCGGCAGTCAGCCGGGTGCCCGATCTGTTCTTCGGCTCAGTGGCCGGCTCTCTGGGTGAAACATCGGCCCTGGCCATCCTTCTCGGCGGGATTTACCTTTTCTATAAGGGAGTTATCGACTATCGGATTCCGGTAAGCATCTGCGCTACGGTCACTGTGTTTGCACTGCTGGCCGGCGAGGATCCCATTTTCCATCTGCTGGCGGGCAGTGTTTTGTTCGCTGCGGTGTATATGGCCACCGATATGGTCACATCACCGATCACCAAGCCGGGACGCTGGATCTTCGGTGTGGGTGTTGCGGTGATCATCATGCTGATCAGGATCTGGGGCGGTTATCCCGAGGGAGTCACCTTTGCCATACTGCTTATGAATGCGGCAACCCCGCTGATCAACCGCTGGACGCGTCCTCGGATCTATGGGCAAGGGGTGAAAGTCAGTGAGTGAATCCGTACGCATGGTTGTAGTGCTATCAGTTATTGCCATGGTTTCTGCGGCGGTTCTTGCTGTGGTCTACGGCAAGACAAGTGTTATAATAGAAGAGAATGCAGCCCGGGCCTTGGAAAGCTCGGTGCTGGAAGTTCTCCCTGGTACCGCCACGGTGAACATTATAAGGCGCGAACAGAACCCGCTCCGGGAAGAAGATCCCAAGGAGATGCGGGAAAAGGAGCAGAAGACGACCATCATCTACCAGGGAGTCGATGCGCAGGGCCGGATTATTGGTTACGCCTTTGTGGGTGAAGGAAACGGCTACGGCGGTGCAATCAGAGTGCTGGTCGGCGTTGATGAGTCCACAGACCAGGTGATCAACCTCAAGATCCTCAATCATTCAGAGACTCCCGGTCTGGGTTCGCGCGTTGAAGAAGAAGGTTTCCGCAACCAGTTCGTGGGCAAGACGGCCCAAGACCCGATTGCGGTCAACCAGGACATCAACGCCATTTCTGGAGCGACCATCTCTTCCCGGGCCGTTGCTGATGCAGTGCGCACTGCCCTGAAAGACACGGTGGAACTCTACAGGGGAGGGGAGTAAACATGGCAAAGTCGTGGAAAACCCTCGTCAACGGATTGTGGAATGGGAACCCCACCTTCCGCCTCTTGATCGGTCTCTGTCCAGTCCTGGCCGTGACAACCCGAGCCGTTAACGGCATCGGTATGGGGCTGGCGACAACCTTCGTCATCGTGTGTTCCAGCGTTCTGATCAGCCTGCTGCGCAAGGTGATCCCGGACAAAGTGCGCATTCCGGCGTACATTATCGTGATCGCAACCTTCGTGACCATCGTCGATCTGGTGATGAACGCATATCTGCCAGACCTTCACCAAGTGCTGGGCCTTTTCATCCCACTGATCGTGGTGAACTGTATCGTCTTGGGGCGCGCCGAGGCCTTTGCTTCCAAGAACGGTGTCTTTGCTTCCATGCTCGATGGCATCGGCATGGGCTTGGGCTTCACCTGGGCTCTGACTGTGATCGGGGCTATCCGGGAACTCTTGGGCTCCGGTACGGTCTTCGGCCTGAAGGTCGTGGCTGATGGCGCAACCACCATCGGAGTCATGTCTCTGCCGCCGGGTGCCTTCATCACGTTAGGTATCTTGATGGGGATCATGAACATGATCTCGGCCCGGCAGAAGAAAAGGGCTAACTAGGGGGTGCGGGCATGAATCTGTTCCTGTTGTTTTTGAGTGCATTGTTGGTCAACAATTTCGTGCTGGTGCGTTTTTTGGGCACCTGCCCGTTTATGGGCGTGTCCAAGGACGTTGATTCTGCCTTCGGCATGGGCGTCGCTACCACGTTTGTTCTCGTGGTCTCGGCTGCCGTAACCTGGCTGATCGAGCACTTTATCCTCGGGCCACTGAGCATTCCGTTTATGCAGACTACGGCCTTCATCCTCGTGATCGCCGCTTTGGTTCAGCTGGTGGAGATGTTTCTGCACAAAACCAGCCCTGGTCTGTACAAAGCGATGGGCATTTTCCTCCCGCTGATCACGACAAACTGCTGCATTCTTGGGCTGGCGATCATGTCAGTGCAGAATGCGTACAACTTTATCGAAGCAGTGGTGTTTGGTCTGGGCGCAGGTTTGGGTTTCACCTTGGCCTTGGTGCTCATGGCGGGTATCCGGGAAGAGCTGCGTTTTGCTGATATTCCCGAACCGATGCTGGGAGCCCCCATTGCTTTCATCTGTGCCGGCCTGCTATCCCTGGCCTTCAGCGGGTTCGCCGGCCTCATCTAACTTTTTTGCAGGAGGGGTTGAAGTTTGAACACTGTACTGGTATCCCTCGTAAGCATGGGCTCGCTGGCCGCCTTGTTTGCCTTAGGGCTGGCGGTGGCCGGCCGAGTGTTTTCAGTAGAAACCGATCCCAAGGTGGATGCGGTGGAAGAAGTACTGCCCGGAGTTAACTGCGGCGGCTGCGGTTTCGCCGGCTGCCGGGCATTTGCCGAGGCAGTGAGCTCGGGCAAGGCGCCCACCAACGGCTGCCCCGTGGGCGGCGCCAGGGTGGCCAAGCTGGTCGCGGAGATCCTCGGTGTAGAGGCCGCTGCCCCCGTTCGCCGGGTAGCCCAGGTGCTGTGCAAAGGCGGGCTGGAAGAAGCGAAGCAGCGCGGGGACTATGACGGCCCCGAGGACTGCCGCCTGGCCCACGCCACGCAGGGCGGCGACAAGGCCTGCGCGTATGGCTGTCTCGGCTACGGTTCCTGCGTCAAGGCCTGTGCCTTTGACGCGATGTATATGAGTGACAATGGTCTGCCTGTGGTTGTTGAAGAGAACTGCACCGCGTGTGGGAAATGCGTGGAAGCCTGTCCGCGGGATATCATCATCCTGGTTCCAGAAGAGCAGGGCGTGCACATCCGCTGCCGCAATCTGGATCCCGGTAGGTTTATCCGCCAGGTGTGTTCTGTGGGCTGCATCGCCTGTCAGCGCTGCGTGAAGACCTGCCCCACTGGTGCCATCTACATGCAGGACAACTTGGCGCGCATCGACTACGACAAATGCACGAACTGCCGCAAGTGTGTCGAAGTATGCCCAATGAAGACAATCGTTTGGCAGGAGGGCAAGCCGCTTGTACTGGAAAAGGCGGCAGTGAGCTAGGAAAAGGATGGAATGTATGAGAGCAAAAACGCGGACGGCTCTGTTTGTCGGATTGGTCCTGCTTATCCTGGGTGGTGCGGCGCTGCTCGGCTGCCGCCTTGGTTGGCTTCCAGCGGCGAACGCACAGGATGACACCGCACAGAGCTCCATGATCCTTATGGATACAGTCGTGGATGTGCGTGTGGACGGGCCAAACTCCGCAGCTCTGGTGGAGCGCGTTTTTGCGCGCATGGCCGAGCTGGAGGCGCTCTTTTCCCGCTTCATACCTGAAAGCGAGGTAAGTGCCATCAACCGGGGGGCAGGAGACTGGGTTCAGGCAAGCCCCCTGACGCTGGACTTGATCGAACTGGGGATCGAGATGGGGCGCCTCACGGACGGAGCCTTTGATATCACTATCGGGGCCGTGCTGGATCTCTGGGGATTTGGGAGTGACTACCGGCAGGTGCCTGACGAAGAAGAGCTGAGGGCAGCCCTGGCCACAGTGGATTACACCAAGGTCGAAGTGGATCGGAAGGCCGGAGCAGTGCGCATTCCCGAGGGCAGCGTGCTCGATCTTGGCGGCATCGCAAAAGGGTTCATCGTCAGCCAGGGTATCGCCATCCTCAGGACCGCACGGATGGACCGGGCTCTGATCAACGCCGGCGGCGACATTTCGGTCGTAGGCCGCAGGCCCGACGGGCGGCCCTGGCGCGTAGGTGTGCAGGATCCTGATCAAGCCAATCAGATCCGCTACATCCTGCCTCTGGATGATCAGAGCGTGGTGACTTCCGGTGATTACCAGCGCTATTTCACGGTAGACGGTGTGCGCTACCACCACATAATCGATCCTTCCACTGGCTATCCAGCCCGGGGGCTGCGCAGCGTTACCATCGTGGGCGCCGATCCGGCCGTGTGTGATGCCATTTCCACAGCGGTCTTTGTTCGAGGCTGGGAGGAAGGCCGTGCTCTGGTGGAACGCTTGCCCGGCGTGGAAGCGATCGTGATCAGCGATACGGATGCCTGGATTTCGCCAGGACTGGCCCAGGCTGTGACAACTCCATGAGGGAAGGAGAGAAGTGCATGTACGATCTAGCCATCATCGGCGGCGGGCCCGCGGGCTTGACAGCAGGCCTGTACGGAGCGAGGGCGAATCTGAAGACGATCATCATCGAAAAGGGCCTCTACGGCGGTCAGATGCAGAACACCCTGGAAATTGAGAACTATCCCGGGTTCAAGAATGTGGGCGGACCTGAGCTCTCTGAGCACATGTACAACCAGGCGCTGGCTGTTGGATGCGAGTGGAAGTACGGGGATGTGACCCAGGTCAGCCTCGAAGGGCAGCCTAAGGTCTTAGAGGTAAGCGGCGAGAAGATCGAAGCCCGCAGCGTGATCATTGCCAGCGGTGCGCAGCCCCGCAAGCTTGGAGTCCCGGGTGAGAAAGAACTCTCCGGGCGGGGCGTTTCCTACTGCGCAACCTGTGACGGTGCTTTCTACGAAGACCTGGAGGTTGTGGTTGTGGGCGGCGGCGACTCAGCCGTGGAAGAAGGGATGTTCCTCACCCGCTACGCCAGTTCGGTCACTGTGATCCACCGGCGGGACACCCTTAGAGCCCAGCCGATTCTGCAGCAGAGGGCTTTTGCCAATCCCAAGATGAAGTTCATCTTCAATTCGGAAGTGCAGGAGATCCAGGGTGACAAGCGCGTCAGCGGTGTTCTAGTGCGCAGCAACAAGGACGGTTCCACACAGGTCATTCCCTGCTCAGGAGTGTTCATCTATGTGGGCTTCTTCCCCAATTCCGAATATCTCAAGGGAACGGGCATCCTCGACGAGCAGGGTTACGTGGTTACGGGCCCAGATATGAAAACGGCCATCCCTGGGGTTTTCGCTGCCGGTGACGTGCGCAATACCCCGCTGAGGCAGATCGTCTCGGCAGCCGGTGACGGGGCGATAGCCGCCATGCAGGCCTATCATTACCTGGAAAACCTCTGATTATTGTCCTAGAATATTTCTTCCCTCCCCAGCTTATACTATGGTCAAAAGGCTGTGGGAGGGATTTTTGTGCCTCCGCTGCGCACGCGAGCGATCGCATCCCTGATCCTAGCACTGGTGCTCGCCGCCGCAGGCATCTGCTGCGCGCAGGCGGTTAACCCTCTTCTTCGGCGCGGCATGCGAGGGGCTGAGGTACGAGCGCTCCAGGAACTCCTCAGGGAACTGGGCTATGGGTTGGCGGTGGATGGGGTTTTTGGTGCAGAGACGGAGAGAGTCGTGAAGGAGGTTCAGGATGCGGCGGGTCTGGACGTAGATGGGTTAGTCGGCCCCCAGACCTGGACAGTCCTTGCCGAAATGCGGAAGAGCGTGGTGACCTACACAGTACAGCGGGGGGATAACCTGACCGGCATAGCCCGCCAGTACAATACAACGGTGGCAGCGATCTCCCGCTACAACGGCCTGTCCAACCCCGATCGGCTGCTGACGGGCCAAGTACTCTTAATCCCCACCAGAGCAGTACCAGCCAGCGCGTCTGCCGGTACAGGACTCTCTCTTCAGTGGCCGGTGAAGGGGCGGATCAGCTCAAGCTACGGTTACCGCACCCACCCTATCCTCAATACACGGCACTTTCACGGCGGGATCGATATCGCGGTCCCTGAAGGAACACCGGTCAAGGCTGCGGAGGCCGGCCGGGTGATTAGGGCTGGGAACATGGGTAACTACGGTTTGGGTGTGGTACTGGACCACGGTGGGGTGACCACGTGGTACGGACACAACTCCAAGCTGCTCGTGCGCGTTGGCGATACAGTGAAGAAGGGCCAGACCATTGCGTTGGTGGGCCGTACCGGCCTGACGACTGGACCTCACCTGGATTTCCGGATCAAAATAGGGGACCAGACCATTGATCCCCTGCAGTTGCTGCCCTAAGGGCCTTCACTTGATAAGCCGGCTGAGCGAACGCAGCATGTCTTCCAGGGCTTCGGCGCAGCCTTCCTCTTGGTTAAGGGCCCGCTCGATGCAGGTTTGAGAGTATCCTTCAAAGATCAAGATGGCTACTCCCGACAGTGCGGCCCGGGCGGCGGCGACTTGCGTGAGGATCTCGCTGCAGGGAGCATCCTCAGCAACCATCCTCTGGAGCCCCTGGATCTGGCCTTGGATGCGGGCTAACCTCCTCAGCACTTGCTTTTGAGTGACAGTACTCACAGGCGTTCCTCCTTCACCTTCGATCTTACCGGCAAACGGGCGAGGTGTCAAACCAGCGGCAGGGAAGCCTTTCGAGCCCTGAGCAAGGAGAAAGCACCTGGAAAGCGAAACATTAAGGTGAGGTGAAGGAATATGATTGCCTGCGTGCAGATGAAGTTGAACCCCGATGACTATAGAACGGAGCAGCGCTTTGCGGCCAAGATCTTGGGAATCGTGGAGCGCATTCGCCAGGAGGCCGGCGAGGGCCGCTTGTTGGTGGTTTTTCCTGAACACATAGGCACCTTCTGCCTGCTCGCCAACGCACCCGAGCGCCTCTGGGCCAAGCAGACCTTTGCCCAAGCCAGCACCGCAGCACTCCTGAACAACGCAGCAGGTGTGCTCCGCCAGATGCTCGCACACAAGGTGTCTCCAGTGCGTGCGCTTTTTCTCGCCCGTTCTCAGGAACTAGAGCGCATTTACCTGTCCCCCTTCGTGGAGGCTGCCCGCCGGTTTGAGGCCTGGATCGTGGCTGGATCGGCCGCCCTCCGCTGGGGGCAGACCGACAGGGTGTTCAACACCGCGCCGGTGATCACTCCCATGGGTCACGTGATCTACCGCCAGCACAAGGTCAACTTGGTGGAGATGGAGCAGAGGGCGGGATTGGATCTGGAGCCGGCGCCCCTAAACTATGTCAGTGTCGTGCGCAGTCCCTTTGGGGCTCTTGGAGTGGCCGTCTGCCTTGATGCCTTCAGACAGGATGTGCGGGATAGGCTGCGGGGATTGGGAGCCAACATCTTGATCCAGCCTTCCGCCAACAGCCGTCCTTGGGACGACTGGCAGCAGGAGGATTGGCGCCGCGGCTGTTTTGACGCGGTAGTGGTGAAGAAGGAGTTTGAGCTGGCCATCAACCCGATGTTGGTCGGAAGGCTCTGGGATGTGGAATTTGAAGGGCAGTCCAGCATCATCGATCAGAACGGCTATGTGCTGCAGGCCGAAAGCCATACCGACGAGGAGATCCTGCTGAGAAAAGACCTTCTAGACTGATGCACCGGCCGCGGGGATCGAGCACCCGGCTGTTCCAGAAGATGCACTGAAGCCTGCCCCGGAGGAAGTAGAGTCGGGGTACCTGCCGGCTCACTGCGGTGCGCCGCATCTGCACGCTGACTGTATCACCGATCTGCAGGTCGCTGCCCGTGAGGTCCAGGCAGCTCAAGCCCATGCTGATCCGGCCGAGGATAGGCAGGGCCAGGCGGCCGTGGTGCACAGGCTCTTTAGCGAACAGAGCGCGGAAGGCGGCCTGTTTGATCTGCCGCCAAGGTGCCGCCTGCGGCTCGAGCTCCAAGCCCTGAGCGTAGCCGATTGGGATCACTCCGATACGCGTGGCCCTGCATGTTCGATGGGCGCGGGCGTAACCCACGCTGTGGCCCGCAGGAAGCCAGCGCGTGTCGATGATGCGGGCTCTGCACCGCCAGGTCTCCCGGAGAGTCCACTCCTGGCTCAGGGGCAGGGGAGACTGGCCGTAGAGCAGAGTTCCGAGGCGCACCAAATCCAGATGGCTCTCTGGCATGGTGAGAAATGCGGCGCTGTTGGCGGCATGCCACGCAACGTCCTTCCCGTCCGAGCCGTGGTCCAACTGCTCAGTAAGGCTGAGCAGGCATGCGAGCTGCTGTCGGGTGAAGCGGCGGTCGCAGGCCGCAGCGGCGAAGTGAGTGAAAACGCCTCCCAGATGAAGATGGGAGGCTTTTCTGATCTGCTCCGCCAAATCTTTGAAGCCTTGCGGGGCGACCCCTAGGCGGCCGAGGCCCGTGTCCACCTTGATCTGCACCGGGATGGTTTTCTGCTTGAGCCTTGCGAGATGGTTCAGGGAAGGCACCTGTTCGGGACAGGTCACTGCGGGAGTCAGACCGTGCCTGACAACTGCCGGGAACTGGCTGGGCAGGGGAGGGGTTAGAAGCATGATGCCTACCTTGGTCCAGGAAAGGATGTCCAGGGCCTCCTCGACGGTACTCACACCGACGGCAGAGCAGCCCCTGCTGTGCAGGAAGGATGCAACCACTGGGGCGCCGTGCCCATAGGCATCTCCTTTGAGGATGGGAAGGATGGGTGCCTGGCTGCGGCTTTGGAGCAGGCGCAGGTTGTGTTCCAGGGCCGAAAGGTCAACTTCCACCCAGGCAGAGAAACTCAGCGGTTCGCCTTCTTCGATCTGCGGATCCAGTTGTGCACCGCCAATCCCCCAAGCCACAGGGCATACCCTCCTCGCCAGATGGGGAGGTCGAACTCTCCGGCATAGGTTTCCAGTTTCGCGCCAAAACCCTCCTTGAAGCGGTACAGACCGTAGAGGGGGTTTTCAGGACGCAGATCACCCGATACTCCCCGGAAGTCATAAATGGTGCAGCCCGTCCCCTTGGCCCATCTGATCATCTCCCACTGCAGGAGGTGAGAGGCCTGCAGGTTGCGTTTTTCGCTGCTGGAAGCGCCGTAAACGTACCAAGCTCTGCTGCCAAGGCGGAAACAGATCGCTCCAGCGAGGGGTATACCTTCATGGTAAGCTAGAAAGACCTTGGCCAGGCCGCGTTCGACCAGGTGATCCCAAATGGCCTCGAAGTATTCGTAGCTGCGGGCGGTGAAGCGGTCCCGTTTGGCAGTTTCTTGCAGGAGGGTGTAGAACACACCGAGCCTGCTCTTTTCGTTCACCTGCTGTACCACAACGCCCTTGCGCTGGGCGTAGCGGATATTGTAGCGGGTCTTGTGCTTCATGTTATCGAGCACAGCATCGAGGGAACGGCTGATGTCAAGGACCATCACATGACGGGGTTGCACGCTCTCGAAGTCCAGGCCGGTCTCCACCTGTCTGAGCCGCAGGCTGCGCGCCGCGTCGAGCCACGAAGAGTCGGCTTCAGGTACCGCAGGGTCCATTTTCCAGACCAAGGCGCCTTGGGCCTTGAGGTAAGCGGCTCCTACCCTGAGCAGGTCGACCAGGGCCTCGGGGGAAGAATAGAGGGGGCCTCTCGGCGAGTAGGCCAGCAGCGCGGGGATGCAGGGAAGGCGCTTGGTGAGGATCAGTGCCGACGCACGGAGTACTCCTCCATCCATCAGCGCCAGGGGATGGAACTGCCAACCAGTAGTCTCCTTGACCCTGCCCCAAGCCGTGGTCTGCAGCACATCACCGCGGGGGTGCGCGGCGACGTAGCTGTCAAAGAGGGCCGGCTTTTCCCGCAAGAGCTTGGTATCCACGGTCTTCCTCCTTCCGCACCACCCTAGTATATGTACTAATTACTCCCGGTGCCGCGTATTTATTCAAAAGAAGCGGGAAGGGGGAAGCACATGCGGCGGTTTCAGGCACTGGTCTTGACCGTGATAGCTGTTCTGATCTGCTGGGCGCCCCTAGCTGCAGAAAACATACCTCCGCCGCGGGAATTGAGCTCCATCGCCTACGCGGTCTACGATGGCGACTACGGTTACCTGATCCTGGAGAGAAACGCCCATCAGCGCCGCTCTATCGCCAGCATCACCAAGGTGATGACGCTGCTCATCGCCGTGGAGCTGGTGGAAGCGGGGAAAATCGCTTTGGACGACGAGGTCACCGTGAGTGCTAGGGCAGAAAGCCGGGAGGGTACCCAGATCAACATCCGTGCGGGCCAGCGCCTGACCGTAGAAGAGCTGCTCTACGCCTCGGCCCTCCAATCGGCAAACGATGCGGCGGTCGCTCTGGCGGAACACGTGGCCGGTTCTGAGGCCGAGTTTGCCAAGCTGATGAACGCGAAAGCCCAGGAACTTGGACTAAACGACACCCATTACGTGGACTGCACAGGTCTCTTGTCCATGTCCAGCAACAACTATTCCACCGCCTACGACCAGTGCCGGCTGCTGGCAGCCGCGCTCGAGCATGAGCTGCTCCGCAAGATCCTGGCCGCGCCGGACTACTTTTTGAAAAGTCAGAACCGCAGGATCAGCAACTCCCATCCTCTTCTCGATTTGCCCGGCGTTGAGGGCGGCAAAACCGGAGCCACCACGCCCGCAGGCCATACCCTGATCACTTCCTGCGTGCGCCACGGCCGCAGGCTGATCGCCATTGTCCTGGGGGCCCGCACCCGCGAGATCAGAAACGCGGAGAATGAGCAGCTCGTGGAGTGGGCTTTCGGTAACCTGCGCACGCTCATTTCCACCGAAGAAGTACAGGCTAAGCTCATTGTTCCCGACGGAGTGCAACACCAGCTCGATGCCGTATTGGGTCGGGAGTTTTCTGTAGTGGTGCGAGACGAAGCCGACCTGGAGTACACAACGGAGGTGGAACTGCTGCCAAAGTTAAGGGCGCCCATCGATGCCGGGGAGAAGGTGGGGGAGCTGGTTGTGCGGCGAGCTGACGGGGTTACGGTGCGCCTAGATCTGGTGGCCCGCCAGAGTACGGGTCTGGCCACCTGGCTCCGGCGCATTTTTAACTGCCTGCGTTTGCTTTTCACGGGGATGGGCAGATGAGGACAGGAAGTGTTTCCACAGCTGTGGTGCAGAGGCGGGTGCTGCTTCTGCTTGCCGTGTTCATAGCCGCGGCGGGTCTGCTCACTGCGCGCCTGGCCTACCTGCAGCTTTGGCAGAACGAGTTCTACCAGGCTAAGGCCCTTGAGCAGCGGCTGCAGCGCATCCCCATCGAGGGAATGCGGGGCGGCATCTATGACCGCAATGGAGTACCCTTGGCGATCAGCGTCCCTGCGCATACGGCATACGCCATCCCCGCTGAGGTGGTGGACAAAGATGCAGCGGCCGAAGCCCTGTCCACTATTTTGAACCTGGATAAGGAGTTCATCCGGGAGCGCCTTGGGAAAAGGTCAGCGGTTGAATGGTTGAAAAAGAAGATCACTGACCAGGAAGCCCGAGCTATCCTGGCTGCAGGACTGCCTGGCATCGGGGTGATCCCTTCGTCCACCAGGGTCTATCCCTATGGCTCGGTGGCGCCGCAGGTCCTGGGCTTTGTCGGCATCGATAACCAAGGGCTGGAAGGCTTGGAGCTCTATTACGACGACTTCCTGCGGGGGACGCCCGGCCAGACCATTTTCGAACGAGATGCTCAGGGGAGGGCTCTCGAAGATGGGGTGCGTGGCTACCTGCCTGGCCAGAGGGGCGGAGACCTGGTTCTGACCATCGACATCTTCATCCAGCGCATTGCCGAAGAGGAAGTGCGCCGGGCCACCCTGGAGACTGGATCGCGCCTGGGGCTGATCCTGATCACCGATCCCAAGACCGGTGAGATCTTGGCCAACGCCATTTACCCCACGTTTGATATCGAGAACTTCTCCGACTATCCCGCCGCCAACCGCAAAAACATCGCGGTGACGGACACCTATGAACCGGGCTCCACCTTCAAGGCGGTCACCGCTGCCTTAGCTCTAGAGGAAGGCGTGGCCACCCTCCAGTCAGGGTTCTTTGATCCAGGCTATATCAGGGTTTCTGGCTGGAACGTGCGCTGCTGGAACCGGGGCGGTCACGGATCGCAGTCATTCGTAGAGACCATGCAGAACTCCTGCAACCCCTACTATGCCAAGCTGGCCATTGATCTGGGGCCTGAGCGCTACTATTCAGGTTTGGTGCGCTTCAACCTGGGACAGAAGACGGGTATCGATTTCCCGGGTGAAATGGACGGCGTCCTCCGGGCGCCTTCTCCCAACGTGCCCCTGGTTACCTGGGCTAATATGGGTTTTGGGCAGGGGCTGACCGTCACTCCCGTGCAGCTTCTGGCCTGCTTCGGGGCCATCGCCAACCAGGGGATCTACACGCCGCTGCACTACGTGAAAGAACTGGTAACCGCCGAAGGCAGTTTCCCGCCGGATATTCCCGAGGCACGCCAGGTGATATCAGCGGCAACCGCCGAAACCACCGCCTATGTACTCCGCATGGCCATCGAGCGCGGCTCGGGAAAGCGGGCTGAGGTGCCTGGCTATGATGTTGCGGGTAAGACTGGCACGGCCCAGCTTGCCGAACACGGCCGCTACTCACATTCCAAGATGGTAACCTCCTTTGCCGGCTTCGCCCCAAAGGATGACCCCCAGATGGCAGCGCTTCTCATACTCTGGGAGCCGCAGGGGGCCTTTTACGGTGGGATCATTGCGGCACCCGTCTTTGCCCGCCTTGCCGAGAAGGTGCTGACCTACATGGGTGTGGAGCGCAAGCCCACCGCACGCGTAAGCACGGCGCGATTGGTCACCGTACCCGATGTGGAGGGAATGGACGTGGAAGACGCTGCGCTTGCACTGCAGAGGCAGGATCTCCGGGTTGAGGTGGTCGGCCCAGGGAAGAGGATCATCGGCCAGGTTCCCGCTCCAGAAGCACAGGTGGAGGCAGGCTCTCTGGTCTACATTTACACTGATATTGACGAGGGGGATCTGCTGGAGACAACAACGGAACAGCCGAATCCGTATGGGGCGTAGCGGAAGCAAGAGGCAGGAGGCAGGAGAACGGGGGATCAGGAAAGAAGAGGATCGCTGTTAATCGTCCCGTTTCTGGTTCTCTTGGAAATAACGGCAGTGGGGCTGCAGGGGGCAGGAGTCGCAGAGGGGTCTGCGGGCCCGGCACAAAGAACGGCCATGGTAGATGAGCCAGTGGTGGGCATCGATCCATTTCTCTTGGGGGATGACGGCCATGAGCTGTTCTTCCACCTGGAGGGGCGTTGTGCCGTTGGACAAGCCTATGCGGTTGGCCACTCTGAACACATGGGTGTCAACCGCCAAGGCGGGGATGCCAAAGGCGTTTGCCAACACCACATTGGCCGTCTTGCGGCCAACTCCGGGAAGAGCCTCCAGCTCTGCCCGTGTGCGGGGTACCTCGCCTCCGTATTTGTCCACCAGGATCTTGGCTGTCTTGATCAGATTGCTGGCCTTGCTGCGCCACAAGCCAGCGCTGCGTACGTAGGGCGCCAGCTCGTCAAAGGTCGCTTTGGCCAGATCGTGGGCTGTGGGAAAAGCGGGGAAGAGATCTTTGGTGATCTCATTCACCCGCTCATCGGTGCACTGGGCAGATAGGATGGTGGCCACCAGCAGCTGGAAGGGGCTGTTGTGGTTGAGGGCCGTCTTGGGGCTGGGGTAGAGCGATGCCAAAATGTCGAGCACGTTCAGCATGGTTTCACACCTAAGCGTCAATAGTCGAGAAAGTGGTCTTCAGGTGGCAGAGTACTGCGGTCGGCGGTGCAGTCTCGGCAGTTAGCGCAGCCCCGGCAGTTCCGTGTCACTCTCACTAAGCCGTCTTCGTCAATGATCAGGCCGTAAGCGCACACTTCCTGCGGGTCGGGGCTGAAGAGGCTTGTCACCAGGTCCCTCAGCTGCTCAGCGAAGGACTTATCTGGCCTGGGTACCTTGAAATCGGCAAGGGCTTCTTTGTAACTTACCTTCTGCTTTGTAAGGCGGCTCTTGGCGACCTTGTGGTATGAGGCGTAGAGAAAGAGATCTGCCTCTGTGCGGCCCGGAAACTCGTGGAGCAGTCCCTGCTCGCGGATGAGCCGGCACACGGGCTTGTAGATCTCCTGTTCCCAGCTGGCTGCCGCGTTCTGGAGGGTCAGCTCCATGCCCAGAGCCTCTGACTCCTCCTGGCGGTACTGTTCGATCTGCATGAGCAGTTTGTCGTAAGCACCAAGCTCCGTCAGCTCGATGTCGTTGAGGCCCGTTTTGTGTTCAAAGATGGAACGCTCCCGCCAGATCAGGTTGGGTTCGCTGTCTGGGGGAGGGAAGAATTCGATCACTTCGGCGTCTATGTAGGTCTGACCTACTTCTTTTGCGGCTGCTACCCGATGGTTGCCGTCAACTACATAATACTTGTCGCGAACCTTATAAAGGGAAACAGGAGGCAGGGTGCTGCCCTGTTCCACCGCCTGCTTGATCTTACGATAACGGTGCATCGTGGCCCGGTTCTTGATCCGGAAGCGGGCATCAAAGTCCCGCCAGCGGTTTACCGAACCCACGATGTTGTCCACAGGCACCGTACGCAGGCCCAGGTACAGCGAATCCGTGAGCCCCAGCTCCTCCTTGGCACTGTGAAATGCTTTGGCATGTCCTCGCATCCACTACTCACTCCACCGGCGGATCTATTTCCAAAAGGTGAAACCCATAGCCGTTTATCACTGTGGTGTCGTTCACGATGTCGATGCGGTTCTGCTTGAGTCCGTAGTTGAGATGTGTGTGGCCGTGTATGAAGTAGCGCGGTCTGTACTTGTGAATGATATGGGAAAAGGTCAAAAACCCTTTGTGGCACTGATCTTCAGCATCATGGATCCCGAAGGGCGGTGCGTGGGTCAGCACCACGTCGATTCTGCGCCCAAAGAGGAAGCGCCAGGCCATGCGCCGCCACACGGAACGCATCTGACGCTCGGTGTACTGCACTGCAGAAGGATGGTGGTAGAACATAGAACCTTCAAAGCCGACGATCGTCAGGCCTTTGAAGGTTACCACCTTGCCATGAATATCTTCACCACCGTCAGGTGGGTTGTGGGCATAGCTGTCATCGTGGTTGCCGCGGACATAATAGAGGGGCGCATTAAAAACGGACATGAGGTATGATAAATACCAAGGGGGCAGATCACCGACGGAGAGGATCGCGTCGATGGATTCGGGAAAGCGTTCACGCCGGAAGTGGTCGTACAGCTGTGGATCGACCGTATCCCCAACGATTAAGAATGTCAAGCTAGAACCTCCCAACCTGAATCACCCCGGTGGTTGCTCCAGTTCTCCACGGAGACGGGCGTTTTCTTCGTGAGCTACGAGGCGTTTTTCGTTCACGGCAGCCATGATTTTGCTTTCGAGAGTCACGCCCATGAGCCTTTCCCAAAACCTAGGCGGGCGGATGACGGAGCAGTAACGTTCAGGAGCTTTGTACCACGCCGCGTCCGGGCTGTCAACAGCTTCGACCTTGGCGTAGTTCTCGATCAGCGTCACCCGGACACCCCACTTTTCACCGGGAGCGATTTCGAGATAAACGGCAGATTTGTCGGTGGGGCGGCTCCATCTGCCTCGATTGAGCTCTTTAAGCATGCTTTCATCCTTTCCCTCTGTAAGTATTACACATCGGTGGGCTAAATCCTAGTCAGATCGGGAGATGGTTGTGTTGCTGGTGTTAACGATATGTATCATTTTGTCTCTGCTCTGCCCCCTTCCAGCCTTCGCCGGCGAAGAAGAACCCGTCTCTCTCTACATCGAAAAGGGAGAGTGGGCGTACGAGGTGAGGGGTGATGATGACTACGATCCCAACCCAGAAGGGCGTTTCAAGCGGGGCGAGCGGGGGTACGCCTATCTAGAGGTTGCTGGGTTCGATTTGGGACGGGAAGACGACTTCTACTTCCTCCGCATCAGCGTTGATGTGGCCCTGGAAACCAAGAATGGGTTCACGCTCTTTTCCCAAAAGGATGTGCTCGAACTGGAGGAATGGTATCTGGAACCCCCTAAGAATACTTGGTTCTACATCTACGTGAATATTCCCTGGTGGGCCCCGCGGGGCGGGTACGTGGCGGTGATCACTGTGCGCGATCTGCTGGCTGGCACGGAACTCGTGGAAAAGAGGGAAGTTGAGGTCTACTAGTTTCCATTGTGAAAAGGAATACAAGCCTGCTTCGTCGTAGTTATTACCTGCAAACCATTTTCAAGGGGGAATATGATGACAGCACGTGCGAGGAAAAAGCGCGAGGCAATCCCTCAAGGGGTTGTCGGCCGTCTGCCGATATACTTCCGCTACCTTACCGAGTTGGCCCAGATGGGTGTGGACAAGGTCTCCTCGGCGCAGCTAGGAGAGGCGCTGGACTTCACTGCGGCTCAGATTCGTTCTGACCTCAGTTATTTTGGTTCCTTCGGCCAGCAGGGCTACGGCTACAATGTGGCTGAGCTGCTGCAGCAGGTCCGGCAGATCTTGGGGATGAGCAGGAAGTACTCTCTGGTCTTGGTGGGAGCTGGCAACGTCGGCAAGGCTATCGGCAGCTACGGCTGGTTCCGCGCTGAGGGGTTTGTCATCGACGCCATCTTTGACATCGATCCCCACTTGATCGGCAACATCCACGGGGGCTGTGCCATCCGCCATGTGGACGAGCTCCCGCAGTATCTCGCGAACCGTCCCGCAGACATCGGCGTCATCGCCACGCCCAAGGAAGCAGCTCAGAACATCTGTGATCTCTTGGTGGCGGGAGGCGTGAAGGGTATCTGGAACTTCTCCCCTGCGCACCTCGATGTCCCCGATGACGTCATCGTGGAAAACATCCACCTCACGGACAGCCTGCTGCGCCTTTCCTTTTGGCTCAATGAGCGCAGCCAGCGCAGTGGGGACTAGCAGGTCTTAAGAGGGTGTACTTGTGCTCTTAGAAGGAAAGCGCATCGCAATTTTCAACGTGGCCAACAAGCGCAGCATCGCCTGGGCCATTGCCAAAGCCCTGGACGCCCAGGGGGCAGAGCTCATCGTCGGCTACCAGAATGAGCGCACGGAAGATGCAGTGCTCGCGCTGACCGGGCAGTTGAACAGGGCCCCTGCCGCCGTGGTGCCCTGTGATGTGGTTGTTCCGGAGCAGATAGAAGCGGTGCAGGAAGCGGTTGCTGAGAAAGTGGGGAAGATCCACGGCCTGGTGCACAGCCTGGCCTATGCGCCGCGTTCGGCTCTCAAGAACCCTTACCTGTTCACAGAAAGGGAAGACTTTCTTACTACTCTAGAGGTCAGCACTTATTCGCTCGTTGCCCTGACTAGAGCGTTTATGCCTCTCTTTGCGGACGAGGCCAGCGTGATCGCTATCACCTTTTATGGGGCTGAAAAGGTGATGCCCAACTACAACGTGATGGGTGTGGCCAAGGCGGCACTGGAAGCCAGCGTACGCTACCTTGCCTGCGATCTGGGGCAGGCGGGAGTGCGGGTGAATGCCATCTCTTCCGGGCCGATCAACACCCTCGCAGCCAGGGGAGTGGAGGGGTTCCAGGGTTTCCTGGAGATCCACCGCCAAAAGGCGCCCCTCAAGCGGAGCGTCGAGCCTCGGGAGGTGGGGGATGCGGCGGTGTTCCTGGCAAGCGATCTTTCCCTAGCCATCACGGGGCAGGTCATTTATGTAGATGCTGGGTATCAGATCATGGGAGTATAGAGGCGGAGCTTACATAGAAGACAAAGCAAAAAGCACCTGACCTTTGCGCCAGGTGCTTTTTTGGGCTTGTTGGTGTGTTTACTTGTCAATGCGGGCTCTATTCAAAGCATCGCGTACTGCAATGTTGGACATCTGGGTCAGGCCGGTTGCTCCGCTGATGGTATCAACGTAGCCAGGCTCAGAGTTGATGGCAGCCTCTTTGTAGGATTCGCGAGCCATCTCCAGAGGCCAGCCGTATTCGGCGGGATCCTGGATGCTGCCGTCGGCAAGCACGCGCTGCGCTTTGTAGTCAACGATCTTGTCGTCCTGGATGGTAACCCAGACTACTTTGTAGTAGCCGCGGCTGGCCACATCAGAACGGCCCATGAAAACGCCATCGAAGTATTTCTTGTCGGTCGGTTTGTCTGGGCTGGCCTTGATCAAAGCACGCTCAACGGCTTGGATGAACATGGTCGAAGTGCCGGTGGCGCCGGTGACGATATCCACCTGAGCTGACTGGTTCTCTACCATCTTGAGACCCAGGGTGCGGGCGGCTTCGCCAGCTTGCGGCCAGGGGTAGGTTGTCCAGTCTTTTTCCACCATTTTGTCTGTGAACTCACGGTAAATCACGGCAGCAATCTTACCGTCTTCGATGAACACTTCGGCGTACCCGGTGCTCTTAGCGCCGGCATCGGACCAGGCTTCGTATACTCCATCGATGTACTGAGCATTGGCGAGTACACTGAGGGACAGAACTAAGACGGCAGCGAGAAGCAGGGAAAGTCTCTTCATTTTCGCAAACCTCCACTTCAGTTTGTTCTAGTGAATTCTTTCACCAACTGGGCCCAGGTTTAGCGTACCAAATTAAGTGGAGGTCGTCAAGGTGTTAAATCGATTTATTTCTATGGTAACCAGAAAATAGTTTCCGGAATGCATTCAACAGCAAGCGCTGATCAGGTGTGTTGGGTCAATGTGGTCACCATCACTACGTCCCGACCGTGCCTGCAGTTTTCCTGGAAGAGATGGCGCAGGGCGCGCCAGACTTCATCTTCGCTGCCTGTGATCGTGGTGTCGAGGGAACTGCTGCTCTCTCGGAAGTCGTAATCGAGAGCATGTTCGGCGAGGAACTGGGCAGGCAGGCCGGCCAGGTCCTGCGGTCCCCCTTGGTCGACCGGGTAGAGGGAAACCTGCGCTTTGAGCATGGAAAAGCCCACACCTCCTGGGCCTAGTATTGCCAGAAGGTGCAGGCTTAAACCATTCAGCGCGTCGGGACGCAGACGATCTGCCCTGGCCTGATCTGATTCGGGTTTGGGATCTGGGGATTGGCCTTGATCAGAGCGTCCAGGGAGACGCCGAAGCGCCGTGCGATGTTGAACATGGTGTCTCCTGGCCGGACGGTATAGGCAAACGTTCCCGATGGGCATCCCCCAGGCGGTTGAGAGACCAAAGGCACACAGACAATCTGTCCAGGGAAGATCAGGTTGGGATTGGGGATCTGCGGGTTGGCGGCGATAAGGGCATTCAGCGATACGCCAAACCTCTGGGCGATTGTGAACATTGTGTCGCCGGGCTGTACCGTGTAGGCAAAGGTCCCTGCAGGGCAGCGGCCGTCGGTTCTCGGTACGCAGACGATCTGGCCGGGGAAGATCAGGTTTGGGTTGGTTATCTGGGGATTCGCGGCGATCAGGGCGTTGAGTGATACGCCGAACCTTTGGGCGATGGTGAACATTGTGTCTCCCGGCTGAACCGTGTAGGGGAATGTGTTGGGGGGGCAGGAAAACTCGGGCACACAGACGATCTGTCCCGGGAAGATCAGATTGGGATTGGGGATCTGGGGATTCGCCGCGATCAGTTCATCCAAGGGCACGCCGAACCTCTGCGCGATGGAGAACATGGTGTCGCCGGGTTGAACCGTATAACGAAATGTGCCGGGCGGGCAGACCGTCTGTGTCTGCGGGATGCAGACTACCTGGCCTGGGCGGATCTGGCTCGGATTGGGAATCTGGGGGTTGGCTGCGATCAAGGCATCGAGGCTGACTCCAAACTGGCGCGCTATTGAGAACATGGTGTCTCCAGGACGCACGATGTATGGGAACGTGTTGGGTCCGCAGACACTGCCTTGGTCCGGGGCAGCTTGGGCCTCGGGTTGCGCCTGCTCGATGACGACTTTTTCCTTTTCTTCCAAGTTGAATCCTCCTTTACACATCATTTCCGCGGGGACCGTGTTGGAGCGGACTCGGTCCTGGCTTGCGGTTCATACCAGGATATGAGTGCAGAGGAGGATGTGTGCCTCTTGACAGGGGGAATAAGCTGTGCTACAGTAACATTAGCGTTCCTCGGTAGCTCAATGGCAGAGCATTCGGCTGTTAACCGAAGGGTTGCTGGTTCGAGTCCAGCCCGAGGAGCCATCATGAAAGCGACTAGGTCAAACCTAGTCGCTTTCTCCGGTATGGGGACCTGTGCTCCGTGCAGCGGGCTTAGCGAGCGCCGGGTTCTTCAGGGATGATGATCCAAGCCAGGATGTAGGCCAGGAGGCCGGTGCCATAGGCGAAAACCAGCACCGCCCAAATCAGGCGGACAAGAGTGGGGTCGATGTTGAAGTACTCGGCGATACCACCGCAGACCCCGCCGATCTTCCTGTCTCTGGATCGGTATATCCGTTTGCTCATCTGCTGCCCTCCCTCTCAAAGATTTCTGGGTTGACGAGATTGCTGGGGCGGCTGCCCTGCAGGACAGCCAGGACTCCGCTGACGACCAAGTCGACCATGCGCTGGCGCGTCTCGGTTGCGGCACTGCCGATGTGGGGTGCCAAAACGACATTGGGCAGCCGGGCCAGTTCTGGATGCAGGGCTGGTTCCTGCTCGAACACATCCAGTCCGGCTCCGAAAATCCGCCCTTCTTTGAGGGCCGCGACAAGGGCCGCCTCATCTACCACCGGACCCCGTGAAGTGTTGATCAAGATCGCAGTGGGCTTCATGAGCCGGAGCTCAGCGGCACCGATCAAGTGTCTCGTATCTGGGGTGAGAGGGCAGTGTAGAGAGATGAAGTCCGCCTCTTGGAGCACGGTCGCTAGATCAGCATATGTAAGGTGGAGTTCTTGTTCCACCGCCTTCGGGAGACGGCGGCGGTTGTAGTACAGAATGCGCATGCCGAATCCTGCTGCCCTGCGGGCAACGGCCTGTCCGATGCGGCCGGCCCCGACAACGCCCAGGGTCTTGCCGTAGACCTCAACGCCTAGGAGCAGCTCGGGGCTCCAGCCTGTGAACCGGCCGGAGCGCACAAAACCGTCCGCTTCCACCACGCGCCGGGCAGCAGCCAACAGAAGTGCCCATGCCAGATCGGCAGTGGCCTCGCTGAGCACATCGGGCGTGTTCAAGACGGCGACGCCCCGCCGGGTGGCGGCAGCTATGTCGATGTTGTTGAAGCCAACGGCGTAGTTGGCGATGGCCTTAAGCTTACTTCCGGCGGCGATCACATCTGCATCAACGGGATCGGCGAGCATGGTGATCACGGCATCCTGCTGGGGGATGACCTGGAGGAGTTCTTCCTTAGTTATGTTGCGGTCCGCTGGGAAGATGGACACCTCGCAGAACTCGCGCAGGCGGTCTAATCCTGGTCCTGGGAGTTTTCTGGTCACAAAGACGCTGTACATAGCCTTCCTCCTTCCAGGGTATTATTCTTGCTGCGGTGTTCAGATCCTTTTCAGTCTGCAAAGAGTTCAACGCGGCCGGCAGGGTTTCTGCCAGAAGTCGTTGAACTAACCTCCTGAGCCGAGGGAGGGAGTTCAGGTGGCTGCTGTCATTGCCCTAGCCAATCAAAAGGGAGGAGTGGGGAAGACCACTTCGACCTACAATCTGGGTGTGGCCTTGGCCGACGTTGAGCAGAAAGTGCTGCTCCTGGACCTCGATCCCCAAGGCAGTCTGACCTATTACTCTGGCTTTGAGCCGGAGGAACTGGGTAAGACTATCTACCACTGTCTGGTGCGCAACACTCGGCCCCAGGATATTCTGCTGAGGAACGACTACGGCGTGGACGTGCTTCCCGCTAACATCGACCTTTCCCTGGCCGAGTTCCAGTTGGTGAATGCCCCAGCGAGGGAGCGGCGCATCACTCGCATCGTCAACGAGGTCAGAGACCAGTACGATTTCGTCCTGATCGACTGCCAGCCTTCCCTTGGCCTGCTCACCATCAATGCTTTGGCAGCGGCCGATGAGGTGATCATCCCGGTATCCTGCGAGTTCTTGAGTATTAGGGGTACACGCGCCCTCTTAAAGCTTATCGCCAAGGTAAAGGGCTCCCTGAACAGCAAACTGCAGGTTGCGGGGATACTGCCCACAATCTTTGACAGCCGTACCCGGCACGGTAGGGAAGTCCTCGCCAGGCTGGCAGAGGAGTTTCCACAGATCCACCTCTTCCCACAAGCGGTGCCCCGGAGCATTCGCTTTGCCGAGTCGGCCGCGAGTCAGCAGCCGATTTATGAATCCAAGTTCCAGGTGCCTGGGGCCGAGGCTTACCGAGAACTGGCGCGGGAACTGGTAAGGAAGAAATAGTTGAAATATTGGAGGAGTAGTTGATGAACACAGTCCGCGTGCGTTTTGCACCGAGCCCAACCGGTTATCTCCATGTAGGGGGAGCTAGAACCGCCTTGTTCAACTGGCTGTTTGCCAGGCAGCATGGAGGGGTTTTCGTCCTGCGCATAGAGGATACGGATCTTGCGAGGTCGACGGAGGAATCCACCCAGGCGATCTTGGATTCTCTGCAGTATCTCGGCCTGGACTGGGATGAGGGGCCGAAAAAGGGCGGCAGCTTTGGCCCGTACTTCCAGAGCGAGCGCCTGGAGCTGTACAAGAAGTACGCCAACCAGCTGATGGAGATGGGCAGAGCGTACAAGTGCTACTGCACCCCTGAAGAGCTGGATAAGAAGAGGGAAGAGCAGATCAAGCGGGGCGAGGGCACCCACTACGACAGGCACTGCCTCCATCTCAGCGAGGAAGAGAAGGCCCGTCTGGAAGAAGAAGGGCGCATCCCCGTGATCCGTTTCAAGTCGCTTGATGAAGGCGTGACAGAAGTGGACGATCTTATCAGGGGCTTGGTGCGTTTTGATAACGTCGCCCAGGTGGACGATTTTGTGATCATGAAGTCCGATGGCATGCCCACCTACAACTTCGCCGTTGTCATCGATGATGCTCTGATGCAGATCTCCCATGTGATCCGCGGCGAGGACCACCTTTCGAATACTCCCAAGCAGATCCAGATCTATCAGGCTCTGGGCTTCCCGGTGCCCAAGTTTGCCCATATCCCCATGATCCTGGGACCTGACCGTGCTCTGCTCAGCAAGCGTCACGGAGCCACTTCTGTGATGCAGTTTAAGGAAAACGGCTATTTATCGCCAGCGATGGTCAACTACCTTGCTCTGCTCGGTTGGAGCTACGATGACTCCCAGACCATTTTCCCCATCCCCGAACTGGTGGAGAAGTTCAGCTTGGACAAGGTATCCAAGAATCCGGCCGTCTTTGACATCCAGAAGCTGGATTGGATGAACGGCGTCTACATCCGCGAGCTGTCCTTGGATGACCTGTTCACTGAGGTCAAGCCCTTCTGGCAGAAAGCAGGCTTCATCCCCGAAGAGGTCAGTTTAGAACTCAAGGACTACTGCCTGCGCATCCTCAAGGAGCTGCAGCCCAGGATGAAACTCCTCTCGGAGTCCGTTGAAGCGGCCCGTTATTTCTTCACAGACGATTTCGCGTACAAACCGGAAGCGGTGGCCAAGGTCTTCAGCAAGCCCCAGACGGAAGAGATCCTGCGCTATGCGGCCGACGCAGTGGCCGGAGCTCCAGAGCTGGATGAGGAGCATCTGAAACCGGTGTTCCAGGCAGGACTGGAGAAGTTCGGAGTGAAGATGGGCGATCTGATGCAGCCGCTGAGAGTCGCTGTCACCGGCACCAATGTGAGTCCGGGCTTGTACGAAGTGCTGGCTCTCCTCGGCCGGGACCGGGTTCTGAAGCGGATCGATCGCACCCTGAACATGCTCAAGGAAAGGAGTTGACGGCATGCAGGCTCAGCTGCGTTGGAATGGTAAGATGGGTTTTGTGGGTATTTCCGGCACGAATCACGCTGTGGTGATGGATGTTCGCAAGGAGAACGGCGGCGACGGGGCGGCGCCGACCCCCATGGAGTACGTGCTCATGGCATTGGGGGGCTGCTCTGGTGTGGACGTAGCCGAGATCCTCAGGAAGAAACGCCTAAAGGTCAATGATTTCCAGATCCTCCTCGAGGGAGAGCGCGCCGAGGAGCATCCGCGAGTGCTGACCAAGGTTCAGCTGACCTACGTGTTTGAGGGTGAGGGGCTGACGCTCAAGCCCCTGGAAGACGCAGTCCGCCTTTCCCTGGAAAAATACTGCTCCGTTGCGGGCATGGTGGGCAGGACCGCGGACATTCAGTGGAAGGTCGAGATCAAGGAGTAGGGTCATGAAGATCTACACCAAGCAGGGCGATTCAGGGCGAACCTCGCTCGGAACGGGAAGAACTGTGCCCAAGGGCGATTTGAGAGTGGAGGCCTATGGCACGGTAGACGAACTTTCGAGCTTTGTCGGCTTAGCCCTTACTGCCCTGGAAGACCGGGACCTGATCGATATCCTGGTGTGGGTGCAAGAGAAGCTGCATGCTGTGGGAGCGATCCTGGCGTTCCCGGGCAGGAGCGATCCGGGTTTAGGTGAAGTTAGCGAAGGCGATGTGGGCCGGCTGGAAGCTGCCATCGACGCGGCGGGCGAAGAGCTGCCGGCCCTTACCGGCTTTATCCTGCCTGGGGGTTGTCAAGCAGCAGCTTTCCTTCACTGTGCGCGCAGCGTTGCTCGACGTGCCGAACGGGCCGTGAGCCGCCTCGATTGGGTGGAGTACCCTTTGGGCGGGTCGATCCTACCATTTCTTAACAGGCTGAGCGACTTCTTGTTCTGCGCTGCCCGTTTGGTTAACCACAGGAGGGGCTGCGGCGACCGGCTGGCGCCCAGCAGGAGGATTTAGCCAGGCAAATGGCAGGAAAATGTGCAAGAAGGCCCTTGTCAATTTCCTGACCCTGTGGTATATTCAATAACAGAGCGCTGGGGGATCGTCTAACGGCAGGACGGAGGACTCTGACTCCTCTAGTCTAGGTTCGAATCCTAGTCCCCCAGCCATTTATACGCCATCGATGAGACCGCGATCCGCGGTCCTTTTTTTGTGTCTGCAGGACATCTCCGCCCGGCAGCGAACTGAAGACTTGGGTTCGGCTTGGATCGCAGCACCATAGGGCTGGTATGGTTGGGGAACACTAGGTGTTGATCTCAGGCAGTACCCCAGATGTTTCGTTTGGCTGAACCCCATCCTGGAGGTGGGGCTTTTTTGGGGCTTGTGAGGACTTGCTCATATACGGCTGCCGTCTTGGCCGCCATTTCACGGCTGGAGAGGTGCGTCACGGCATAGTTCCTGCCCCAGTTCTGAAGCTTCTTCAAGCGGTGCTGGCGGTTCAGCAGAGCATGGAGATCGTATTTCAGATCCGCAAGCTCAAAGCGGCCCAGATTGCCGCTGAAATCGAAGTCGTCCAGCTTAACCAAGCGGGGGGAGATCACTCCGTCGTAGGCCTGCTGCATGAGGAGAACGGCATTGCCGCAGCTCAAGGCTTCGCGGGCTGTCCGCCCGCAGGCTGCCACTATGCCCGAACGCTGCAGATGTGGAACCAGATTTGTCTGCCAGGGGATGTGGATGGTACCAGGGATCTGGGGGTTCCAGTTAGAAATGATCCGCAGAGGGGTGCCGATCAAAAGGGCGTTGGCCTCTGCCAGGCAGCGGAGCGGCGCGAGACGTTTCTTTTCCAAGCGCCCTACATAGAGCAGCGAGCGGCGCGGGCCGGCCTTGCCTTCGGGAGGAGCAAACACGTCCGTATCAATACCGTTGGGTATTATGTGGGTCTTGTGGCTGTACTCGGCCAGCTGGGCGGCTACTCTTGGCCCGATGGCGATGATTGCCCTTGCCGCTTCCAGAAACCTGCGGAAACGAGCTTGGTTGAAGCCGAGGCCATGGCAGGTGACAAGGTAGGGTATGTTCAGGCGGTAGGAGAGCGCTTGGGCTTGATGAAAGAGTGTGGAGCTTTGAGCATGGATCAGGTCCACGCCGCTTAGGCAGTTCCCGTTCAGCCCATGGGAGAAGGAGATCCGGTTCCGCAGCAGGTATGGCAGGTACTCCGTCCAAAACAGGTTGGTGTGGATCGTTCCGAAGGCGATGTGGGGTTCGATTTTGAGTTTCTGGAGCTGTCTGGCTAATTCCAAAACATGGGTAGTCTGACCGCTTAGGAAGAAATCTGACAACAGCAGGACCTTCAAGCCCAATCCCCCCAAGTTCCGCTTCTTCATAATCTATGCGGTAGCTGGGAAAGGGTACTATACTGAGCGTGAGGGGTGCTGGCATGGGTTTGAGCATTCGAGTCTTGGTCCATCTCTTCGGTGGTTTGGGCATCTTCTTTTTGGGGCTGCAGCTGATGTCGGACGGCCTGCAGAAGGCGGCCGGTGAGCGGATGAGGCGCATACTTGAGATGTTCACCTCTAAGCCTCTCAAAGCCGTACTCACGGGAGCGGGAGTGACCGCAGTCCTGCAGTCCAGTTCCACAGTGACCGTCATGGTAGTAGGTTTTGTCAACTCCGGCCTCATGGACCTTTCTCAAGCTCTCGGCACGATCATGGGGGCTAATATCGGTACCACAGTTACGGCGCAGATTGTCTCCTTTGACATCTACGCCCTGGCTTCTCCGCTGATCGGCATAGGTGCTCTCCTGTATTATTTCACCAAAAAGAAGCTGCCCCGCTACGCCGGCAAGAGTGCTTTGGGTTTCGGGCTTCTGCTGCTCGGGCTGTCCACCATGAGCAGCGCAGTAGATCCCTTGAAGGGGTACCAGCCTTTTCTCGATCTCCTCGTGTTGTTCGGCCGGCAGCCTCTGCTTGGAATCCTCGCGGGTGCGCTGTTTACCGCGATCATCCAGAGCTCAAGTGCCACCACGGGTCTGATCATCGCCCTGGCCTGGCAGGGAGTGGTCGATGTGCCCGCCGGGTTGGCGATTGCCGTGGGCGCCAACATCGGTACGTGCGTCACAGCTCTCCTGGCCTCTTTGACCGCCGGCACAGCGGCGCGCCGGGCTGCCATCGGCCATCTGCTCTTCAACGTCTTCGGTACCCTGCTGTTCATCGTCTTCCGCAGTCCCTTTACAGATGTGGTGCAGCTGACGAGCGCAGTAACGGCCAGGCAGCTGGCCAATGCTCACACCTTGTTCAACGTTGGGACCACGTTGATGCTCTTTCCGTTCCTCGCCCTGTTTGAAAAGCTTGTCACGCGCATCGTACCAGGCGAGGATGAAGTAATTGAGATGAAGCCTCAGTTTCTCGATGAGCACATGATTGGCACCCCGGGTGCCCTGTTCGCCGCTCAAAGGGAAGTACTGCGCATGGCCAATTATGCCCGCGACATGGTGGAGCAGGCGGTCAACGCTTTCCGGGACGGCGATGTCTCCCGTCTGCGCCATATTCAGCAGCGGGAAGAAGTTGTCAACATCCTGGAGAAGGCGATCACAGCCTACCTAGCGAAAGCCAACCAGGAGTCCATGAACATGGAGCAGGCCAGACGGTTCGTTAACCTGATGCATGTGGTCAATGACGTGGAAAGGATCGGCGATCACGCAGTGAACATAAGCGAGCTGGCCGAAGCCCGTGCCGCTCAAGGCCTTGAGCTGAGTGATGCCGCCAGAGAAGACCTGGATAATATGTACGGCGAAGTTATGAAGATGTGCCGCGGCGCGATTGAGGCCTTGGCTCAAGATAACGCAGCGCAGGCAGCGTCCATAGTTGACCTGGATGATGTTGTGGATGACCTGGAGAAACGCTTCCGTGCAAACCACATTGAGCGCCTCAACCAAGGTGTGTGCCATCCAGACATCGGTGTTCTGTTCTTAGACACCCTGAGCAACCTGGAACGTGTGGCTGACCACGCCACCAATATCGCTGAGGCCGTGGCGGATATTGCCTTTGCCAAGTAGCGGTCATGGACGGGTTCGGGAGGGCGAATACTGTAAACGGCTCCAGAAAAAACGAGGGAGGACTCTTGGATGGGAGCATCCGATCAAACTAGGCTCTATGCAGCCATTGACAAAGAAACAGTGGACACTAGAGAAATACTGAAGAAGGTATGGGCTGCCCTGGAAGAAAAGGGGTATGAGCCCCTGGACCAGATAGTAGGCTACCTTGTATCTGGCGATCCTTCGTACATAACTGCTCACGGCGATGCCCGCAGGCTGATCCAGAACTTGGAGCGGACTGATCTGCTGGAAGAGATCGTGGCCGATTATTTCAAAAACCGAGAGTGAGGAGGGGGTCCTGTGTCGCGTTTGATCATTGAAGGTGGAAAACCCCTCCGCGGGTCGGTTGACATCAGCGGAGCCAAGAACAGCGCCCTGGCGATCGTCGTGGCGGCGGCCCTGGCCACGGAGGGTGAATCCGTTCTCGACAACATCCCTCAGGGTAGTGATGTGGCAACGATCTGCCAGATCCTAGAAGACCTGGGAGTCGAGATCTGGTACGATGAGGACCGCCGCCTGCACGTGCGGGGGCAGACCTTGAGGAAACATCAGGCGTCCTATGAGCTGGTGCGCAAGATGCGGGCCTCATTCTACAGCGCCGGTCTCCTGCTGGCCAGGTTGGGTAAGGCCGAGGTACCCCTGCCCGGTGGCTGCGCCATCGGCTCGCGCCCGGTAGACTTTCACATCAAAGGCTTTTCCCAACTAGGTGCGGACGTGGTTATCGAGCACGGCTACATGAAGGCGGAAACCACCAGGCTCAAAGGAGCGCACATTTACATCAACAGAGCAAGTGTGGGCACGACCATTAACCTGATGATCGCGGCGTCCTTGGCCGAGGGGACCACCGTGCTCGAAAACGCGGCCAAGGAACCAGAGGTGGTGGATCTCGCCATTTTCCTCAACGGCATGGGCGCCAAAGTACGGGGGGCAGGCACTGACAGCATCCGCATCGACGGTGTTGACCAGCTGCGGGGCATCGAGTACTCGATCATCCCCGATCGGATTGAGGCAGGTACCTTCATGCTGGCGGCGGCGATCACGGGCGGCGATGTGGTCCTGCGGAATGTCGTGGCGGAACACCTTCGGGTGCCCATTGTGAAGATGGAAGAAGCGGGAGTTACCGTGACCCGTAGCGGCACAGAACTGCGTGTGGTGGCACCGGAACGCCTGAGGTCAGTGGATGTGGAGACGCTGCCCTACCCGGGCTTTCCGACCGACCTGCAGCAGCCGTTTGTGGCCGCCATGTGCCTGGCAGATGGAACCAGCGTGGTTCGGGAAACCATCTTCGACCGCTTCCGCTATGTGGATGAACTGCGCAGGATGGGGGCAGACATCAAGACGGAGCAGAACACGGCTATTGTGCGTGGAGTTCCGCAGCTGACCGGTGCGCCAGTGGAAATCACGGATCTGCGGGCTGGAGCTGCTCTGGCGATAGCTGCCTTAGCAGCCCAAGGACGGACCGAGCTCTACGGAGTAGAAATCATCGACCGAGGCTATGAACTCTTTGAAGCGAAGCTGCGCTCCTTGGGAGCTAACATCTACCGAGAGCAGCTGACCTCTCCCAAAGAACTTGTCACAAGATAACTCTGACACCGAGGGCCGCAAGGCCCTTTTTTCACCTCCCCATTACAGGACTTTCCCGGCATGAACAGAAAACCTGAACACAGATGGGGGTGAGTCAGTTGGCTGTACAGCTGTACACGCACAGCGATTATTCCCTGCTCGAATCTGCATTGACCGTTTCAGATCTTGTGCAGCACGGAGCACGGCTGGGCTTCGGCGCGCTCGCCCTCACCGATCGCCACTGTACGGGCGGACACTGGGAATTCGCGCGCTGCTGCGAGGCTGCGGGGCTCAAACCGATCTTCGGCCTCGAGCTGGATGTCCCTCTCAGGCTTGGCCTGCCGCCAGGGCAGGTGGTTCTGCTGGCCATAGACGAAGCAGGATACGGCAATCTCCTGCGCCTGGCTTCCATGGAACCTCCCGTTCGCCGCGAGGCCGTTCTGGCCAGCACCGAGGGGCTGGCCCTCTTGGAGGGCGGGACCACAGGCGCCATCTCTGCCCTGGTGGCAGCCGGCCAGATTGCCGAAGCCCAGGCACTCAACAGCTCATATCTTGAGGCGTTCGGTGACCGCTATTTCCTCCGGCAGGAAGCGGGGCAGGCCGCAGATCTGCGGAGTATCTTCCCAGAGGCTCGCTTTGTCCTCTGCCAAGACGTGCGCTATGCCGATCCCGCTGCGACGGAAACCCTGACCATCCTGGCCGCTGTCAAGGGAACCGATCCCCGCATCCCGCCCCTCCCCATGTTGAGCTGGGAAGAACTCTGCAGACAGACGGGGGCTTCTCCGGAAGATATCGCCAACACTTTGGAACTCGCTGATCGCTGCCGGGTGCAGCTGCCGCGCTTTGCCGGCCTTTCCTCCGGGGCGGTGGGGGAAGATCTGGAAAAGCTGGCGTGGCAGGGCGCCCGCCGGCGCTTTGGCGAGCCTTCGCCTGCGGTTGTGGCCCGGCTCGAGCAGGAGCTTTCGGTCATCACTGAGCTGGGGTTTGCCGACTACTTTCTGATCGTAGCCGACCTTGTGCGCTATGCCAAAACGGCAGGCATCCCGGTGGGGCCCGGCCGGGGCAGCGCTGCGGGCAGTTTAACCGCCTATGTACTTGGGATCACGGAAGTGAACCCGCTTGAATGGGGCCTGGTTTTTGAGCGCTTTCTCAACCGGGAACGCAAGAACAAACCCGATATCGACGTGGACTTCTGTTATGAAAGGCGGGGCGAGGTGCTCGCCCACGCGGTAGAGCGCTTCGGCCGCGACTTTGTGGCGCAGATCGGCACCTACGGAACCTTCGGATCAAAAGGCGCGGCCCAAGAGGTGCGGCGGGTACTGGGGAGAGATGATCCCCAGATCGCCGCGACCATCCAGGGGTTGAAGCGGCATCGCTCTACGCATGCTGCGGGGATCATCGTGAGCACAAGGCCCGTGCAGGAAGTGACCGCAGTGTACACAGACCGCGCGGTGCCCGTAACCCATCTGGACATGTACGGGCTGGAGGATCTGGGCGCTTTGAAGATCGATCTGCTGGGGCTGAGAACCCTCACTCTCCTGCGGAACATGGAAGCAGAAGTGCAGCGCAGGGTGGGGGACTTTTCCCTGGACAAAGTGCCACTTCGGGACGAGCAGACCCTGGCGCTTTTGGGTCGCGGCCAGACGCTCGGCATTTTTCAGCTAGAGAGCAGTCTGTTTAAGGATCTGCTCAGGAAGCTCAAGCCCCAGTCCTTCGACGATATCGTAGCCCTCCTGGCCCTTGGCCGCCCGGGACCCTTGAGCATGCTCGATGAGTTTGCCGCAAGGCGCCGGGATCCGGGCAGGATCACCTACATCCATCCGTCACTGGAGGAGATACTCGGCGAGACTTACGGCCTGATCCTCTATCAGGAACAGGTTATGACCATCGCACACCGCCTGGGAGGTCTTTCCCTTGGGGAGGCCGATCTGCTGCGCCGTGATCTGGCTGAGGACGATCCGAAGGCCTTGGAGTCGTGGGGAGAACGCTTCGTCCAGGGGGCGCTGGAGAAGGGGTTGAGCCGCCAGCTTGCCCTGAAGTTGTTCAAGAGCATAGCTCAATTCAGCGGCTATGCTTTCAACAAGGCCCATTCGGTGAGTTATGCGCTGCTCTCTTGGCGGGCGGCTTACCTCAAAGCCCATTTCCCCGAGGTGTTTTTTGCAGTTCTGCTGAACCATGGAGGCACGAGCAAAGAACATGCTGACCTCCTTTCTGAGGCCAAGGCCGTGGGCGTGGAGATCCTGCCGCCAAGCGTACTCCATTCTGAGGTCAAGACTTCGCTGGCGGGAAAGGCTCTCCGCTTGGGGCTCACAGCCACCCGACAGCTGACGCCGCACAGCGCCCGGGAGATCGTTGACAGGCGGCAGCGCAGAGCCTGGGCCAGCTGGGACCAGTTCAAGCGGGATGCAAAGCTTGAGCGCAGCCAGCTGGAGACCCTGATCCATATGGGCGCCCTGGATGAACTAGGTGAGCGAAACCAACTCTTGGCCGAGCTGGGCATTCCCCCGCGCTCGGGGCTGGAACTCTTGAAAACCGAGAAGGAACTTCTGGGTGTGTACGTCAGCTCGCACCCCTGCACCCCCTTCCGGCACCTGACAGACAGGCTCCGGGGCGAACTGGACGCGGCCGTGGGTGAGGTGCTGAGCGTAGAGGTTTCCAGCAGGCAGTGCCGCGGAGTGCTGGACACGCCCGAGGGACCCCTCCCGTTTGCGGGGCCGGCAGGCGTTCGCCGTCCTTGGCTGGACGTTGGTTCACGCACCGCGCTTTTCGGCAGGCAGACGCCTGAAGTGCTGGAAATGGAGTGGGCCCTGCCGCTTGGCCCGATCCTGTTGATAACTCCTCGGCCTGCCGACCTGGAGACCATCAAAGGCATTCTGCAGGAAAAAAGGGGCACCATGCCGGCCATACTCCTGCTGGGAGAGGCATACCATGTTCTGCCAGAGGATTTTTGGGTGAGTGAGGCGCATTGCGTCAGTGCCGCCCTGAAAGCTCAAGGAATCGTATTCACCTGGTTTGATCCCTGGAAAGAAGGTGTATAGCAGCAGGGAATCAGGGGCCGGTTGAGAAAGATTGCAGCGAGGAGGTGTTGGTTGTGAAGACAGGGGACACCTACATCATGATTCAGGCCCTTCAGGATGGCGTGACCGTGATCGGTCTTACGCGGGGGCCGAACACCAAGTTCCATCATACCGAAAAGCTCGACAAGGGCGAGATTCTGCTTGCCCAGTTTACAGAACACACATCTGCGATTAAAATAAGGGGGAAAGCAAAGGTTTTCACTGACTTCGGTGTTGCAGAGTCAGAGTAAGCAAAGGAGGGCCATAAGCGATGTGGAAAGTAGTGTACATCGCCCCCAATCGGCCCGTCGCTGAGATGCTGCAGGGGCTGCTTAGGGACGGCGGAATTCTTACCATGCTGCGTCCGATCGGTGCGCCGCATTTGGGGGATTCCGCAAGCGTTGAGATATTAGTTCCGGAATCTGAAGCAGAAGAGGCAAGTGAAATCATCGCCGCGTCCTTTGGCTAAGGCTGGAAATACTGTGCCAGCCCACGAGACCGACGGGCTCTGGGTGCGGTGCGATGGCTGCGGCAAGCTTGTGTTCAAGAGGGAACTGGAAAAGACCAGCTTCCTCTGTCCTGCCTGCGGGCATCACTTTCGGATGGGAGCGCCCCAGCGCCTAGCTCTCCTCGCCGATGAGGGCAGCTTCACCCCCTTTCCGCCTCTCGTTTCAGCGAATCCCCTGGGTTTTCCAGGTTACGAGGAACGGATCCGGCAGGCGCAGGAGCAGACAGGTCTCGATGACGCCGCCCTTGTGGGCAGGGCCGCGATCGGCGGCAGCAGCTGCATCTTAGCGATCATCGACTTCTCCTTTATGGGAGGGAGCATGGGCTCCGTCGTTGGCGAACAGCTGGTGCGAGCCTTTGAGAAGGCTGCAGCCGAGCGCCTGCCGGTGGTAGCCGTTTCAGGCGGCGGTGGCGGCGCCCGCATGCAGGAGGGCATTTTCAGCCTGATGCAGATGGCCAAGACGGCCCAGGCGGTGGGCAGGCACAGCAGGGAGGGTCTGCTCTTTGTGTCCATCCTGACCCATCCCAACATGGGCGGAGTCTACGCCAGCTTTGCTTCACTTGGGGACATCATCCTGGCAGAACCTGGAGCCCTGATCGGCTTTGCCGGCCCGAGGATCGTGGAAGAAGCCACAAGGCAGAAGCTGCCCGAAGGTTTTCAGACGGCAGAGTATGCGCTGGAGCACGGGATGATCGATGCCATCGTGCCCCGGACTCAGCTTGCCCAGTGCGTCGGGCGGCTCCTTCTCTGGCACAGGTAGGTGAGCCGCATGCAGCCCTTTGAGTGGGAGAAGCCCCTGCTGGAATTGGAAGAGCGGATCAGCGAACTCAAGCAGTTCTGTGCGCGTTCAAAACTGGATTTCAGTGAGGAAATAGCCAGTCTCGAACGCAGGGCTTCCACCCTGCGCCGGGAGATCTATGCCAGCCTGACGCCCTATCAGCGGGTGCTCATGGCCAGGCATCCCAAACGGCCTACCACACTGGATTACATACGGATGGTATTTGACGATTTCCTCGAGATGCACGGAGACCGGACCTTCGGTGATGATGCGGCCATCGTTGGCGGCATCGCTCTCTTCGAAGGGCAGCCGGTGACCGTTGTGGGTCCCCAGAAGGGGCGCGACACGAGGGAGAATATCGCCAGGAATTTCGGTTTGCCCCATCCAGAGGGTTACCGCAAGGCCCTGCGGCTGATGAGGCAGGCGGAGAAGTTCGGGCGTCCCGTGATCACGTTCATTGATCTGGTCGGTGCACATCCGGGAGTTGAGGCGGAAGAGCGTGGACAAGGCCTAGTCATCGCCGAGTGTATTGAGGCCATGTCCTTTCTGCGAACCCCGATCATCGCTGTAATCACGGGCGAAGGAGGCTCGGGGGGTGCCCTGGCCTTGGGCGTGGCGGACCGGATCTTGATGCTGGAAAACGCCTGGTATTCAGTGATTTCGCCCGAGATGTGCGCCTCCATCCTTTGGCGCGATTCGAGCCGGGCAGCGGAGGCGGCAGAGCTCCTCCGTTTGACGCCTACGGATCTGCTGAAGTACGGGATCATCGATGATGTGATCACTGAACCGCTGGGCGGAGCCCATCGCGACCAGGCCTTTACCGGAAGGCAGGTTAAGGCCTTTCTCCGGCGTTACTTGGCGGTATTGAAAAAGACCAAGGTGGAGCGTTTGGTTGAAGAGCGGCTGGCGCGTTTCCGCCGCATCGGCCAGTTCCACGAAGTGAAGCTGGCAGAAATCTAGACCGAAGAAAGCGGGATGTGCTGTGAACAGAAGAATTGGCATCTTGACCAGCGGCGGCGACGCCCCGGGTATGAACGCTGCCATCAGAACGGCAGTGCGCGCAGCGCTGCATTTCAACTTAGAACCTTGGGGTATCTTCCGCGGTTACCACGGACTGATCAACGGTGAGCTGCAGCCCATGACCAGCCGGGATGTCTCCGGCATCATCCAGCGCGGCGGTACGATTCTCAAGAGCGCCCGTTCTGACCTCTTCAAAACCCCCGAAGGGCGCGACCGGGCCGTGGACATGCTCCGCAAGCATAACATTGAGTCTCTCATCGTGATCGGCGGCGATGGCTCCTTCCGCGGTGCTCTGAGCCTGCAGGAGAAGGGGATCAACGTGCTGGGCATCCCCGGCACCATCGACAATGATATCCCCTGCACCGATTTTTCCATCGGCTTTGACACGGCAGTAAACACGGTGATGGACGCCGTGAACAAAATCCGGGACACGGCCAGCAGCCACGACCGGGCGTACTTGGTGGAGGTAATGGGCAGGCATTCCGGGTATATCGCCCTTTACTCTGGGCTCGCCTGCGGCGCCGATGTGATCCTCATCCCCGAGGTTCCTCTGGACCTCGATGAGGTGTGCGGTAAGCTGGCCACCGCCGTGGATGAGGGGAAGACCTTCAACATCATAGTTGTTGCCGAGGGCGTGCGGCCCGCTCAAGCCGATGGCAACGGAAGTCCGGCGATGCAGATCGGCCGTTACATCGAGTCAAAGACGAGCCTGGAGACCCGCATCACGATCTTGGGCCATATCCAGAGGGGTGGAGCTCCCACAGTGCGGGATCGGGTTCTTGCCAGTCGGCTGGCTTACTACGCCGTAGAGCTGGCGGCGCGGGGTGTGGGCGGCAAAATGGTGGGAGAGGTCGACCAGAAAGTTGCGGCCTTTGACCTGGCATACGCTTTAGCCCAGGAAAAGCAGCTGAACATGGACTATTACCGGTTGTACGAGGTCCTCTCGGCGATCTAAGGAGAAGGAGGATCGACTATGCGCAAGACCAAGATCGTCTGCACCATCGGCCCAGCCAGCGAGAGCCCCGAGATGATCCGGGCTCTGCTCAGGGCAGGCATGGATGTGGCGCGGCTGAACTTTTCCCATGGTACGCTGGACGAGCATCTCAACCGCATCAACAACCTGCGGGAAGCCGCTGCGGAACTGGGAGTTAACCTAGCCCTGCTCCTGGACATCCAGGGACCGAAGATCAGGGTGGGCCATCTGCCGGGCGGCCCCATTGAGCTGGTGCCTGGGCAGGAATACATACTCACTGTGGAGCCCTGCGAGGGCGATGAGCAGAGGATTCACGTCGATTACCCCCATCTGAACCGGGATCTGCGTCCTGGTTCAGTGATCTACATAGACGATGGACTGCTGGAGCTGAGAGTTGCCGAGATCAGGGGCCCTGAGGTTGTCTGCAGAGTGATCATCGGCGGACCGCTCAGCTCACGCAAGGGACTCTCCCTGCCCGGCGTGGATGTGGATCTGCCTCCGCTTACCAGAGAAGATGTTGAGCACATCCGCTTCGGAGTGCGGCATGGAGTCGACTTCATCGCAGCCTCCTTCGTGCGCCGCGCCGAGCATGTTGAGGCAGTGCGGAGTGTTATCAGGGAGGCGGGCGGCAGCCAGCAGGTGGTATCCAAGATAGAGAGCGATGAGGGGCTGCGGAACATCGATGAGATCATCAAGGCCTCTGACGCCATCATGGTGGCCAGGGGCGATCTCGGCGTCGAGATCGCTGTGGAAGAAATTCCCCACGCCCAAAAAATGCTCATCCGTAAATGCAATTTGGCGGGCATCCCGGTTATCACTGCCACCCAGATGCTCGATTCCATGATCCGCAATCCCACCCCCACCCGGGCCGAAGTTACTGACGTCGCCAACGCCATTTTGGAAGGCACCGACGCGGTGATGCTTTCCGGTGAGACAGCAGTGGGCAAGTACGCCGCTAGAGCTGTCCAGATCATGGACAGGATCGCCCGGCGTGTGGAGGAGGTCATGGACTACCCGGCCATCCTGAGGGAAAAAGCGGAAGAAGGAAGAACCGCCATCGACCAGGCCGTATCCCTCGCCGCCTGCCAGGTCAGCCAGGATCTAGATGTTGGGGTGATGATCTGCTCCACGTTTTCCGGCGCTACAGCGCGGTTTTTGTCGCAAAAGAGGCCCAAGGCGGTCATCTTTGCCACATCGCCGAACGAACACGTTGTCAGGCAGCTGGCCCTGTCCTGGGGCGTGTGCGCAGCCTACCTGCAGCGTCCTGCCGAGGTGGAAGCACTTGTGCACCAGTCTGTGGAGCTGGCCAAGAGCCGCGGCGTGGTGTCTTCCGGCGATATCGTCACAGTGATCACCGGATTGGCGGGGGGCAGCCCAGGCAGTACCAACATGCTGCGGGTTCTGTGCGTGGACTGAGGTGGACCCTTGAAAGCGGGAAAACTCCCAGGTGAACTGCTGGAGCGCATGGTCCTGTCGGCGATCCAGTTCAAACGGGAAGATGTTTTAGTGCACGCTGGCTTGGGGGAAGACTGCGCCGTGATTGACTTCGGCGAAGAAGTATGCCTGATCACCAGCGACCCTATCACGGGGGCGGTGGAAGGGTTGGGCGAGCTGGCGGTGCACGTGGCCTGCAACGATTTGGCGGCCAATGGGGGAACGCCTGTTGGTGTGCAGGTCGTCCTGCTTGTGCCGGAAGGCACAGAAGAAGGGTATATCCGCCGGGTAATGGAGGATATACATGCCACGGCCGCGAGATTAGGTGTAGAGGTGATCGGAGGCCATACCGAAGTCACCGACCGCGTGCGCGACTGCGTCGTCGCGATAACCGCCGTGGGAAGGGCTCCGAAAGCAAGGTATGTCACCTCCGGAGGAGCTCAGCCGGGTGACGATATTCTGCTGACGAAAGGCGCGGGCATCGAGGCCACCGCCATCTTGGTGCGCGACTTCGCACACCTTTTGCCGTTCTCGGTGGCTCCTGAGGAACTTGAGTTCTTCACCGGGCAGCTCTCCGTGGTGCCCGAGGGCCTCCTCGCCGCTGAGTTCGGAGTGCATGCCATGCATGATGTGACCGAAGGCGGCATCCTGGGCGCCGTGCGGGAGATCTGCCTGGCGGCGGGGGTAGGTGCGGAGATCTGGGAGGAACGGGTGTACGTTCCAGAGCTGACCCGGAGGATCTGCGCGCACCTTGGGCTGGATCCTCTCGCACTCCTTTCCTCTGGCGCGCTCCTGATCGCCTCACCGCAGGGACAGGAGCTCAAAGCCAAACTGGAAGAAGCTCAAGTGAGCGCTTTCCTCATCGGCAGGATCACGCCGGGAAGTCATCCTGTTCTGATCCGCGCCAGCGGTGAACGTGTGAAGATTGCCAAGCATGTAGAAGACGAGTTGTGGAAGTTATTCGCCAGAATGGTAGAGGGGACCCATCATGGAAGCTAAAGCATTGTTTGAACCCAATCCTGGCAAACAGCTGGAGAGAAAAGTTGGCCAAGGGTTGTATCTCAGGATACCGGTCCGGACCAAGCTGATCACAGCCACCGATGACATCGCCGACGTGGCCCGGGAGTTTGTGGCGAGTCTGGTACAGCCCGGTGACATGGTTGTGGTAAGCGAGAAAGCAGTGGCGATCACGCAAGGCCGGTTCTACCACGTAGATGAGGTGAACCCCTCCTTTCTGGCGCGTCTTTTGGCTAGGTTTGTTCACTACACGCCCGCGGGAGCGAATCTCCGTGACCCGAAGGCCATGGAACTGACCCTACGGGAAGTAGGGCGGCTGAGAGCCTTGGTCGGGGCAATCATCGGCGGCATAGGCAAGCTTTTCGGCATCCGGGGACTGTTCTACCGCATCTGCGGCCCGAAGGCCAGGTCGGTTGATGGGGCCTGGGAAGGGACCATCCCGCCGTATCAGAAGTGCATCGTGCTTGCTCCAGAAAACCCTGAGGGCGTCGCAAAGCGCCTAAAGGAAGTGCTGGGCTGTGAGGCTGCGGTGATCGACGCCAACGACTTGGGCATAGATATTCTTGGCGTTTCCAGCAGCAGTGTCGATGTGGCCCTGCTCAAGGAAATCATGCGGGATAACCCCCTTGGACAGTCCCGCGAGCAGACACCATTCGGGATCGTCCGCCCATTTCAAGAGAAGCAGCTCAAAAAGAAGTACTCAGCAACCTGAACTTGACATAAAGGTCCTCCCCAAAGCCTGAGGGAGGATTTTTTGTTACCAGATATGTCGAAAGATTCCCCTTTTCCATCAAGAGTCTTTCATGAACCGAATCGAAATGCACACTGTCCGTTTTTTGGAGGTTTTTTCAAAATAACGCAGAAGTGGCAGGATAGGGAAGGGGAGGGGTACAGTGACCAAAAGACCAACACCGGCGCAGGAAGTGTTTATCAGCTGCCTGGAAAGACACATACTGCTTCAGGCTTCCGTGGGGACGGGGAAGACCTTTGCCCTGGCCCACCGTGTCGCTCGAGCCGTTTCTTCAGGAATTCCACCGGAGCGCGTCCTCTGCGTCACCTTTACGAACCGTGCGGCCCGGGAGATGAGTGAGCGCATCGCGCTGTACTGCCCGGGCAGTGAGCGGGTGGTGACCAAGACCTTCCACGGACTCTGTGCGTGGATACTGCGTCTCGGAGCCAGAAAGGTTGGGCTTCCCCAAGACTTCGTGATCGTGGATGATGACGATGCTCAGGAGATCGTCCGGCAGCTGCGGTTGGCCCGTGGCGAAGAAGGCTCGCGCCAGGTATATCAGAAATTCCATGATCTGAAGCTCAAGGCGCGTGGGAGGGGGTTGGATGGGGACGTTCCGGAAGACCTGAAGAGGTATCAAGCAGAACTGCGCAGCATAGGGGGCCTGGACTTCGCGGATCTGATTGTGGAAACGAGCCGGGCGCTGGCGCCCGGGGGACCCCTCTGGGGGGACTGGCGGGACCGCTTTGCCCTAATTCAGGTTGACGAGATGCAGGATACCCATTTGGCTGAGTACGAGATCATCGCCAGGCTGGCATCCCATGCTCAGAGTCTGGTGCTGGTAGGAGATTTTGATCAGACCATCTACGAGTGGCGGGGTTCCACGCCAGATCAGGTGATTTCCCGCTTTCGCAAGGATTTCCCTGGGGTCGAGCGCATGACTTTTACAGAGAACCACCGCTCCACGAGAACGCTCCTTGAAGCGGCGAGAAGGGTGGTCACCTCTTTTGGGGGCACTCCCTCGGAGCCAGTCAGCAGCGCCGTTCAGGGTGAGCCGATCGTGATCCATGGGGCCAATGATGAAAGGGCTGAAGCCCTCTGGGTTGCCCAGACCATCCAGTCTCTGCACAGGGAGGGGATCCCCTACGACAAGATGGGGGTTCTCTGCCGTACCAATAACAGGGCCACGATCATTTCCGAAGGCCTGCAGGATCGGAGAGTGCCCCATCTCACTGTGGAGACCTACGAGTTCTTCCGCAGGCAGGAAGTGAAGGATGTTATGGCCTACTTGAGGTTCCTCCTGAACCCGGAAGACAGCGCAAGCCTGCGCCGCATGCTGCGCCGACCTGGGCGGGGCATCGGTGAAGCAACTCTGGAAGCCGTGGAAAGGATGCAATCCACCGGCCTGCGCCTAGCGGATCTGGCTTCCATGGATACCTTTGCCGTGGGTGATCCCTTCCTCAGGCTGATTGAGGCCTTTGACCATGATACAGTGGTGATCTTTGACTGCGAGACCACGGGGCTCAACCCGGCTGAGGACGAGATAGTTGAACTGGCTGCCTACAAGGTGCGCCAAGGCCAGCACGTGGATATTTTCCAGAAACTCCTCAGACCAGCAAAAAGTGTGGGCTTCAGCCAGCATATCCACGGTCTGTCTGATGAACTCCTCCAGGCGCAGGGTGAGGATCCCCGACGAGTACTTACCGAGTTTGCTGAGTTTGTCCAGGGTGCCCTCCTGGTGGGCCACAATGCCAGATTTGACCTGAACATGCTGCAGGGAGCTGCGGCGCGGTATGGGGTGAGGATGATCCCTGGGCATCTCTACGACACCCTGACCCTGGCCAGGCGGTTCATCGAAGTCCGCAGCTACCGTCTGGAGGATCTCGCCGCCCAGCTCCGCTTTGAGGAGATGCCGACCCACAGGGCGCAGGCTGACGTTGCGGCCACGTTCAGCCTCCTCAAGGTGCTGCTGCCTTTGGCGCGGAAGGAGCTCCAAGCGAGACAGGAGTTCATCAGAAGGGTGAGGCCTCAGTTCATGGAGTTCGCTTACCTGATTTCGGAATGGCGGGAGCTTCTTCCTCGGGTGAGACCGGCTCAGCTCATGGAAAAGGTGGTGCGAGAAAGCGGGTTGGCCGCATACTACACTAAAGAACCGCGCCGCATGGAGAACCTGCGGGAGCTGTACAGGACCGCATTGTCCCATGATGATCTGCGGCTGTCCCCCATGCAGGCTCTTGAGTCGTTCACTAATTTCGCTGCCCTAGCCCGGAACATCGACCGTTTGGATCTGGAGGGAAAGGTGGTCTGCATCACCGTGCATCAAGCCAAGGGCCTTGAGTTTGATGTGGTGCTCCTCGCTGGCCTGAGCGAGTGGGACTTTCCCAACTACGGAGCCGTGAAAGACGGAAGGGAGTTGGAGGAACGCCGGCTGTTCTATGTCGCGGTGACTCGGGCGAAGGAGCGACTCTTCGTGAGCTACTTTCGCCACAAAAGCGGAAAGCCGCGGAGCGAAAGCCCGTATCTGAGGTTCTTAAGGGCTCCGTCTCCATCAACGATGAGAGCCGGCGCCCCATGATACGGACGACAAAGATACCTACTTAATTCGTTGTTTTTCATACCAAACCATGGTAAAATGGGTTCGCGCGATAGTTCCAATTTCGCAGATAATTGGACGATATACCGCAGTTAATGGAGGGCGTTCATTGGAGAGAAGAAAGGTGCGCCTCACCATCAAGGCAACGCTGACCCTTGCCATCGGTCTCACTACTGCTCTGCTGATCCTGGGCGTTGGCATCTTTTCCTACTACAACACCGCCAGAGTAGTCGAGGACGCTGTCATCCGTGAAGCCCGGTTGGTCGCCGAGAAGAACGCAGAGGCCATCTCTGAATGGTTTAGGTTCATCGAAGAAGACATGTACCTTTTCTCGTTGGTTCCTGCCGTCAGGAATTTGGACGAAGCCAGGGCCGTCATGGCCGAGCTGATCAAGCAGAGGCCTGGATACGGAGGCATCCTCCTGGCGGATAAAAACGGCACGGCAACAACAGTCGAGGGGTTGACCATCAGCATCGCTTCCCGCGATTACTTTGAGGGTGCACTGGCTGGAAACAAGGTCGCTTATTCCCAGCCCATGGTAACCCAGGGAACCAACGTCGCGACAGTGATGTTAGCACGGCCAGTTATGAGCGAGGGAAGCACCGAGACGGTTGGGGTAGTTGCGTTCGCTGTTGCCTTGGAAGAGCTGCAGCAGCTGGCCGCCTCCATGACCCTTCAGGGGTACGGGTACGCGGATCTATTCCAAGAAGTAGCCCGGTTGAGGTTGACCGTTGCCGGGATGATCGCTGTGGCTCTCCTCGTGGGATTTGCTCTCGCCTACGGGCTTGCCGTTTCGCTGTCGAAGCCCATGGTTGAATTGACCAAGAGCGCCGAAAGACTCGGTGCTGGAGACCTCACGGCAGAAGTAACCGTGTGAAGCGGCGGGATGAGGTTGGAATGCTGGCCTCGGCCTTTGGAGGGATGGTTCAGAACCTCGCCCGGGTCGTTGAGGAGGTCAGAGATGCGGCCCAGAAGGTGTTTGCCACATCGAATGAGTTGTCAGCAGCTACGGCCGAGGCTTCCGCTTCGATTGAACAGGTGGCGGCCAGCGCCAACAGCTTTTCACAGACCGTTTCATCCATGAACAGCCAGGTGGGGGAGGGAAGCTCGGCTTCAGGGAAGGGGTTCTGGTAGCGGAAGATCCTTACCGGCTCGGCATGCACTCGCGTGTAGCCGCGGCTCTGCAGGAGTGCGGTTTTTTCCGCTTCCCGATCGGTTATCCATACCTCCAGGATCCGCTGGCCGCCCCTCTTCAGCGAAAGTTCCTTTTCGGGCCAGGTGAGAAGTCCGGGAAGGAGCTCGGCATGGTCAGCATCTGTAACCAGGAAAGCTTGGCCCAGGTCCATCTCATAACAGGCGATGCCGACGATTTCGCCCCCTTCTTCCCACAGCCCAAAGCGGTGCGTGAGCTTGTGGTTGAACGCGGGGTGGGTGTGGGCATACTCAAAGAACTGCGGCAGGAGGTAGCTGTTCAGGGTTTCCAGTGAATAGATCTCAGTCAGGAACTCGTGGACCCTGGGGAAGTCCGCAAGAAGCCCATAACGCCTTTGAACGATATCCATAGAGCACCACCCTTGGGCAGAGGATTTCCAGCAACAAAAAAAGCCCAGCTGAATTGGGCTCGATAGTCAAATGGTGCCGAAGGAGGGAGTCGAACCCTCATGGGACGAAGCCCACACGATTTTGAGTCGTGCGTGTCTGCCAGTTCCACCACTTCGGCCTACTTGCACTTTTGACATAATAAATCGTACCACGAGCAGGCGATTTGTGCAACCACTTTTTCCGCGATGAGCCGCATCGACAGCAGATGTCAGCCTCGATCCAGCTGCTGCAGGCTCAGAAGCGGTGCGTCAGTCAGGGTGCGGGACTTGACCAACCCATATACGAGATTGTCTTCTTCGATCCCCTGTTCGTCAGAACGCCTGAAGGCAGCGGTTCAACTTACTTGTCATCCACAATCCGGCTCTTCCTTCTTGGGGGGCTGTTCGACCCGCCATCGTTAACTTGACTTCACCACGTTCCCTAAGGTAGAATCAAGGCAAGGACTCTTAATCATGATCATTATCATTTGGAGGAATCATCGTGAAGCCCAAAGGTTTTGTGCGACGCACCAGGCAGAGGGAGGTAATCCTGGAGGTCCTGCGGGGAACCAAGAGCCACCCTACGGCTGATTGGGTCTACCAAGAGGTGCGTAAAGCCATGCCCCACGTAAGTCTGGGGACGATCTACCGCAACCTGAAAACATTGAGCGAGCATGGTGAGATACAAGAGCTGGCTTTTGGCAGCACTCATTCCCGTTTCGATGCCAACAAGGAGATTCACTATCACTTTATCTGCGAGCAGTGCGGCTTCATCGAGGACCTCGACATGCCCGTCAAGGATGGGCTGGAAGACGAGGTAGCACGCCGCGGTTACAAAGTCTTTTCGCACCGTTTGGAGTTCTACGGACTATGCCCCGACTGCGCAAACGGTGAGTCCATGGACAAAGCGAATTAGGACTTTTGGTGTCCTGAGGGCCCGCCGGTTTTCGGTCGGGCACTCAGGTTTTTTTTGGCCCCACGTTGCCATTGAGTACCACATGTAGTATAATGTACATGCACTATTTACCATGTATTGTAGGAAGGAAGATGCCGGTGCAACTCTCAGACAACGCCAGAATCGTACTTGAGCGCCGCTATTTAGCAAAGCAGGGCACTGAAGTTGTGGAAACACCAGAAGACATGCTGCGCAGGGTGGCGAAGAATATCGCCCAGGTGGAGAGCGATCCCATCTGGGAAGAGCATTTTTTCGCGATCATGGACAATTCTGAGTTCCTGCCGAACAGCCCCACCCTGATGAACGCGGGGAGAGAACTACAGCAGCTCTCCGCTTGTTTTGTCCTGCCCATCGAAGACTCCATGGAGGGTATCTTCGAAACGCTGAAGAACACTGCCCTGATCCAGAAATCCGGCGGCGGCACCGGCTTTAGTTTTTCGCGCCTGCGTCCAAGTTTCGATGTGGTCAGCTCGACGGGGGGAGTGGCGAGCGGGCCCGTGTCTTTTATGCGCTGCTACAATGCGGCGACCGACGCGATCAAGCAGGGAGGAACCCGGCGGGGCGCCAACATGGGCATCCTGCGCGTCGATCACCCGGATATCCTGAACTTCATCCAGTGCAAGGCTGATCCCAAGGAGATCACCAACTTCAACATCTCCGTGGCCATCACCGAAGAGTTCATGGAGGCAGTACTCGCGGACAAGACCTACCAGCTGATCAACCCGCGCACCAAGGAGCCCACAGGCGAGCTGCCCGCGAGGGAAGTGTTTGAACTCATCGTGGAAATGGCCTGGAAGAACGGGGAGCCGGGGATCATCTTCCTGGACCGTATAAACCGCTTCAACCCAACTCCCCATGTGGGGGAGATCGAGGCCACCAATCCCTGCGGTGAACAGCCCCTCCTGCCTAACGAGAGCTGCAACCTGGGTTCGATCAACCTGGCCAAGATGGCCAAGCGCAAGGGAGACGGCTGGGTGATCGATTGGAAGCGCCTGGGAGAGGTGGTTGAGACCTCCGTTCGCTTCCTGGATAACGTGATCGACATGAACCGCTACCCACTCCCGGAGATCCAGAGAATGACATTCGCCAACCGCAAGATCGGCCTCGGGGTCATGGGTTTTGCCGATCTCCTCATCCGCTTGGGCGTCCCCTACAACAGTGAGGAAGGCGTGGAACTGGGACGCAAAATCATGAAGTTCATCCAGACAACCGGCCATGAAGCCTCCGCGAAACTGGCCGAAGAGCGGGGTTCTTTCCCGAATTACGCGGGAAGCATCTGGGAAAAGACGGGCCGGCCCATGCGCAATGCCACGGTAACGACGATTGCCCCAACCGGAACCATCTCCATCATCGCAGGCTGTTCGAGCGGCATCGAACCCCTGTTTGCTCTGGCCTTTACCCGCAACGTGCTGGATAACGATCGCCTCATCGAGGTCAACCCGCAGTTTGAAGCCATCCTGCGGGAGCGGGGTCTGTATTCACCCGAGCTTGTTGCCGAGGTGGCCAAGACGGGCAGCGTGCGGCATCTGGAAGACTTCCCCGAAGATCTGAAGAGGGTACTGGTCACTGCCTACGACGTCACCCCAGAATGGCATATCCGGATGCAGGCCGCCTTCCAGGAGTACACCGATAACGCGGTGAGCAAGACGGTGAACTTCCCGAAGGAGGCGACAAAGGAGGACATCCGCACGGTATATGAGCTCGCCTACAAGCTCGGCTGCAAGGGCGTCACTGTATACCGGGCAGGTTCCCGTGAAGGGGAAGTCCTCACGGTGGGGCACAACAAGGAAGAACAGGTTAAAGAGCCAGCTGCCCGCCCAGCACCGCGCAAGCGGCCTAAGGTGACCAGGGGAGAGACGGTGCGCATCAAGACCGGCTGCGGCACCCTTTATGTAACGATCAACTCCGATGAGCAGGGAATCTGCGAAGTCTTCACCACCATCGGCAAGGCCGGCGGCTGCGCCGGGGCGTTCTCAGAGGCAACAGCTCGGCTGGCTTCGCTGGCCCTGCGCTCCGGTGTGGAGCCCAACCAGGTGGTCAGGCAGCTTAAGGGCATCCGCTGCCCGCACCCCATCTGGCAGGAAGGCCAGCAGGTGCTCTCCTGTCCCGATGCCATCGCCCAGGTCTTGGATGAGTACATCAAGAACCACGGGGTGAACGGCATCAAGGGCAGTCAGATGAACGGGGCACCGAAGGCCGCACAGAAAGTCAACGGAGCCAAAGGGGACAATGGCGATACGGCGTTCCCGGGTCAGGCCTGCCCCGAGTGCGGCGGAGCCATGGCCATGGAGAGCGGCTGCGCCACCTGCCTGGAGTGCGGTTTCAGCCGCTGCAGTTAAGACAAGCTGGAAAAGGAAAAGAGAAATCTCCTCCTCGCACCTCGCTTGAGGGAAGAGGAGGAGATTTTCATACCTGGGCTTAGTTTCAGTTCTCCAAGATGTTCTGCAGCCACTCGGAGCTCAACAAACGCTGTGCCAGCTCGACCTGGGCGTACTCCAGCATCTTGGACCAGTTCTGGTCCAGGGCGGCGCTGATCAGTTCGGGAGCCACATCCAGATACTCAGCGGTTTCTGCGGTGAGTCTTTCCCGAACCATGAGCTGGAGGCTGCTCCAGTCCTGGTTGATGGCCGCTTCCGCTTCCCAAGGCGCTGCACCTCGTTCAACGAGCTCCTGGTAGACCTGGTAGCGCACTTCTTCTCCGAGCTGCTCCCAGTCTCCAGTGATCAGCGCGTTGATCTGGGCCGGCGTGAGCATGTCCGCCACCACTTGAGCGGCCTTGTTCAGGCCCTGCAGCACGGTCTTTACTGCTCCGCCTTCGTCCATGCGGATAAGAAGCGCCTGCTGGTCCCTGGCCAGGACCATCACCTGCTGGCCGGCGCTGAGCTTCTCGCCTCTGCTCACCGGGTCCTTCAACAGGCTGGCCGGGGAGACGAACAGGGTTTCAGCGAGGACATTGAGGACCACGGCCTCTTCCTGTTCCGCTGGTTTAAGGGCAATCTGCCTGCCATCGCTCAGCACTTCTTCCACGACGCCGCTGATTTCCCGCAGTCTAAGTGCTTGATCGAGGATGTAAGCGGCTTCCGCCCTGGTGATCAGGCGGTATGGTTCAAAGCGCCCCACCATGTGGGTGGGGAGCAGCGCCAGGCGCTGAAGGAGTTCCACACCCAAGAAACCCGGGTAATCCACGTTCAGGTCCGAGAAGGACGGGTAGAAACCCTGGGGCACCTCGCTGTGATCGCCAAGGCCCAGGATGTTCCCTAAGAGGGCGGCGAACTCACCCCGGGTGATCCCCTCTGGATGGGCGACGAGCAGCTGGTTGAGCCAATCGGCCCGGGCTGCGCTTTCTTCATCGGAGAGGGAGAAAGCGGCGGCCAGAAGCTGGCGGGCTTCAGCGTGGGTTAGGCTCGCCGAAGGCGAGAACTCTTCCTGCCAGAGCTCGGCAAAGAGGCCCTTTTCCTCAAGGTTTTTGATGGCGCTTTCCGCCCAGATGCCGTCGATGTCGCTGAAGGCAGCGTAAACAGTCCCGCTGGCAAGGATCAGGAACATGAAAAGTGCGATGAAAGAAGTAAGTCTCACAGGTCGCATGCGCATACCCCTTTTCTTGTTCAACTGTGAGTGATCTTATACCCCCTGATTCGTCCCTGGCAAGGGAAGCCCTTTATGTAAATGCGGGCAGAGGCGGGGCTCTCAGCCAGCCAAGGCAGGTTTTTACAGGGTGGTGTGGAATAGACAAGGAAGAAATGAGGGATGCCCTGTGCAAAAGAGTCTGTTTCTCCTGGACGGCAACAGCTTGATCAACAGGGCTTTTTACGCCCTGCCTCCCCTGACAGGTAAGAAGGGGGAGCCTACCAATGCGGTCTACGGACTGACCACGATGCTCCTGCGCCTCTTGGACGATTACAAGCCTGACCAGATTATGGTTGCCTTCGACCTTTCCGGCCCTACCTTCCGCCACGTGCAGTTTGAGGCATACAAGGCCCACCGCAAAGGGATGCCCGATGAACTGCGCAGCCAGATTCCCCTGATGAAAGAGCTCCTGGACAAAATGGGGATCCCCCGCCTTGAACTGCAGGGCTGGGAAGCGGATGATCTGATCGGCACGGCGGCGAAGAAGGCGGAGCAGGCCGGTTACCGGGTGTTCATCGTCACCGGTGACCGCGACTCCTTCCAGCTCATCTCGCAGCAGATCACTGTGCTCTTTACCAAGAGAGGCATCACGGATACGGAGAAACTCGATCCAGAAACTCTTAAGGCTAGTTACGGAGTGACTCCGGAGCAGGTTGTGGACCTTAAGGGCCTGATGGGTGACAGCTCTGACAACATCCCGGGAGTGCCCGGGGTGGGGGAGAAGACCGCCAAGAAACTCCTGGAAACCTACGGTTCCCTGGAAGGCATCTATGACCATTTGGAGGAGATTGGGGGCAAGCTCGGAGAACGCCTGCGGGAGTATAAGGAGCAGGCCTTTTTGAGCAGGGAGCTGGCTACCATCCGCTGCCAGGCGCCTGTTGAGATCGACCTGGAGTTGAGGCCCCCCCGTGACGATGAGGCCGTGCGCGCCATTTTTCAGGAGCTGGACTTCAGAATCCTCCTGGCGCGGCTTCCCAAGGAGGAAGAAACGGCCGCAGCGCCGGCTGCGCCTGGGGGAGATTGGGATCTGAGCTGGACGCCGGTTCATGATGGAAACTGGCAGGAGTTCTGCGGGCAGCTGCGAACTCTCCAGAGGATCTTCGTGAGCTGGGCCTCCGAGCGCAAGCTCCTCATGGTGCTGCTGGCAGACAGGATCTGGGCGGTAAAGGGAGAGCTGCTTGAGCAGCGGCTGACCGAACTGCTGCCCCTTCTGGAGAACGTGGAAGTCTATGCCACAAGCGGAAAGGAACTGCTGCACCTGATCGATCCGGCAGGTCCGGTGAGCATCGCCTTCGATCTGGAGCTTGCCCTTTACTGCTTGGATCCAGAAAAGCGCTGGGACCTGGCGGCCGCGGCCCATTTCTGCGAGCTTCCCGCTGTGGACATTGATGAACAAGCCCCCGAATATCCAGCTGCCCAGCTGCGCCTCATGCAGGCTGCGGCGCCTCGGATCGAAAAGCGCCTCAAGGACGACGGGCTCTGGTTTCTCTACAGCGAGATCGAGCTTCCCCTTGCCCGGGTACTCGCGGACATGGAAGCCCAAGGCATCTTGGTTGATCGCGCCCGGCTGAAGGTCATTTCCCGGGAACTGCAGGCTTCCCTGGACCAGCTCACTGAGCGCATCTACTCAGAAGCGGGTGAGGAGTTCAACATCAACTCACCCAAGCAGCTTGGTGTAATCCTCTTTGAGAAGCTCGGCCTGCCCGTACTCAAGAGGACGAAGTCTGGTCCGTCAACGAGCGCTGAAGTGCTCGAAGAGCTGAGCTACCATCCATTGGTGGCCCAGGTTCTGGAGTACCGCCAGGTGGCCAAGCTCAAGTCTACCTATACGGATGCCTTGGGTGATCTGATTTCGCCAGTGACCAAGAGGCTGCACACTACCTTTAACCAGACGGTCACCGCCACGGGAAGGCTGAGCAGTACCCATCCCAACCTCCAGAACATTCCTGTGCGTACCGAAGCGGGGCGGCGCATCAGGGAAGTGTTTGTCGCGCCAGAGGGTTCCTTCCTCGTCAGCGCTGACTACTCCCAGATTGAACTGCGCCTCCTGGCCCATCTGGCCCAGGATCAGGCTCTGCTCGAAGCATTCCGCCTGGGAGCGGACATTCACGTTCAGACCGCGTCGGAGGTTTTCGGAGTGCCTCAGGACCAGGTGACAGATGACCTGCGGACTGCCGCCAAGGCCATCAACTTCGGCATTGTCTACGGCATCAGCAGCTTTGGCCTGGCCAAAGGGATCAACTTAACCCAGGCACAGGCCCAGAAGTACATCGATTCGTACTTCCAGCGCTATCCCAAGGTAAAGGAGTTCCTGGACGGTGCTGTGGAGCAGGGGCGCCGCGATGGTTACGTGACGACCCTCTTCGGCCGTCGGCGCTATCTGCCCAACCTCAAGAGCAAGAACTTCGCCCTGCGAAGCTTCGCCGCCCGCACGGCCATGAACTCTCCCATCCAGGGCAGCGCTGCGGACATCATCAAGCTGGCCATGCTCAGAGTGCACGCCGCCCTGCGGGATCAGGAGCTTAAGAGCAAACTTCTGCTGCAGGTCCACGACGAACTGGTCCTGGAGGTCCCCGAGGTCGAACTTGATCAGGTAGCCCGGCTCCTGAAGAAGGAAATGGAACAGGTCTGGGAGCTGGACGTACCCCTGGTTGTTGATGTATATTACGGACGGAACTGGCGCGATACCGAACCATACGAACTGAAGGAGTAGGCCATGCCCGAACTACCAGAAATTGAGACCATCCGGCGCAGTCTGCTGCCTGTCGTCCTGAGAAAGCCCATAGAATCAGTGGAAATCTTGGTTCCGCGCATCCTTCCCCACGGCCGTGCCGAGGATTTCACGGCGCGCCTTTTGGGCCGAAGCTTTCTAGATCTTAAAAGGCGCGGTAAGTATCTGATCTTTTCGGTGCAAGGGGGCTTGGAACTGGTCGCCCACCTGCGCATGACCGGGCGCCTCATTTACTACTCCGATGCGGGCATCCCCCGAAGCAGGCATGCCTCTGCGGTGTTCAGCTTCAGGTCACGAGATGAACTGCGCTTTGAAGACCTGCGCAAGTTCGGCACCCTGGACCTCGTTCCCCAGGGCGAGTACCAGACCATCCACGGGCTGTACACCATGGGCGTAGAGCCGCTTTCCGAAGAGTTTACAGCGGACTTCTTCCATCGGCTGCTCGAAGGCCGGCAGACCAGGATCAAGGCCCTCCTCCTCGATCAGAAGAAGATCGCAGGACTGGGCAACATCTACGCCGATGAAAGCCTCTTTAGAGCCGGCATCCACCCGGAGAGGAGCGCTGCCTCCCTCACCGAAGCCGAGGCAGAGCGGCTGCACGCGGCGATCCAGAGTGTCCTCACCGAAGCCATCGCCAACCAAGGTACGACCTTCCGAGACTACCGCACCGGGTTTGGACGGGAAGGCTCTTTCCAAAACCGCCTGCAGGTCTACGGGAAGAAAGGGGAGAACTGCCCACAGTGCGGTGGGGTACTTCAGTACAAGAAGGTCGGCGGGCGGACGAGCCATTTCTGTCCGACCTGCCAGAAGGAAGAACCATGATCGGCCTCACTGGCGGAATCGCCAGCGGCAAGTCGGCCGTGGCTGACCGCCTGCGCCTCCTCGGAGCGGTTGTTCTGGATGCCGATCTGTTTTCCCGAGAGGCTGTGGAGCCGTACGGCCCCTGCTGGCACCAAGTGAAGGAAGCGTTTCCCTCGGTGATCCGAGCTGATCAGACCATCGACCGGCGCCTGCTGGGAGAGATCGTCTTCGCCGATGAACAGAAGCGCCGACTCCTGGAAGGCATAATCCATCCCTATGTGCTGAATAGAATGCTTCAAGAAGCTGAGCAGGCAGGAAAGGATGGGCGAAGAGTCTTTGCTGAGGTTCCGCTGCTTTATGAAGTGGGTTGGGACCCCATGATGCAGGAAGTCTGGGTGGTCTATGTGCGGCCCGAAGTCCAGCTTCAGCGCCTGATGGCTCGCGGGTCTCTCAGCCGGGACCAGGCGGAGCGCATGATCGCCAGCCAGCTGCCGCTGGAGGAAAAGAAGCGGCTGGCAGACAAGGTGATAGACAATAACGGGCCGCTGGAGAACACATGGGAGCAGGTAGATGCTCTCTGGAAGGAGCTGGAGCGTGAGAATCGCCTTAATTGCCCATGATCAGAAAAAGAAGGCCATGATCGCTTTTGTGCAGCGCCATATAGCCGACCTCAGGGGTAATGAACTGTACGCCACCGGCACCACCGGCCGCCTGATCCAGGAAGCAACCGGGCTGGAAGTGCAGCGGGTGCTGTCTGGACCGCTCGGTGGTGACCAGCAGATCGGGGCGCTGGTCGCGAGCGGGGAGGTGGATGCCGTTATCTTCCTGCGCGATCCCCTTACCGCGCAGCCCCATGAACCGGACATCACCGCGCTGCTCAGGGTATGCGATGTGCACAACATCCCTCTGGCAACCAACGAAGCCACCGCCGAACTGGTGATGGCTCTCGTGCGCATCCGCCGCGCCACAGGAAGCGAGGGATGATCCCAGTGCGCATCCTCGCCCTGCTGCTTTTGGGCGTGGTTGTGGTGGGCTTGATCCTTCTGCCGCAGATCTTGCAGGAGTTTTTCCCAGTCAGCTTCGCTGAGTTGATCCAGGCCGCTGGAGAGCACCACGAGGTAGATTGGGCACTCATCGCCGCGATCATCCAGGTAGAGAGCAGCTACAGCCCTTCGGCGGTCTCCAAGAAAGGAGCGGTGGGGCTGATGCAGGTGATGCCGGAGACGGCGGCTTGGGTGAGTTCTCGCCTCGGGAAACAGGTGGCGAGGGAAGATCTCCTCGATCCAGAAGTGAACATCCAGCTGGGCACCTACTACCTGCGCTACCTCTTAGATCGCTTCTCCTCCGAGCAGGCAGCTCTGGCGGCCTACAACGGAGGCCCGAGTAACGTGGCCCGCTGGCTGGAAGAAGGAACCTGGGATGGCACCTATGAGCAGTCCCACCGCATACCTTTTGCCGAAACCCGGTCTTATGTGCGCAAAGTTCTTTTTATGCGCAGTCTTTATCGCTTTATCTATCCTCAGGGAATTCAGGAGTTGGAGCATTGAGAGGAGCCAAGGAGCATGGTCAAGCAGGTTGAGACTGTTCAGCAGGTGACAGATCTGAAGGTGGAAAAGGAAAGGTTCTTTTCCGCCACACACGAAGAGATTAAGCAGGGTCTGACGACAGATATCTACTTCGTCAAAACAAAGGAAATCCTGAAAAAGGCAGGTAGAGACGATGCGGAGGTAGTGGCGGAGATCTTCGGCCGGCGCTCGGGCGTCTTCGCCGGGCTAGCTGAAGTGCAGGTTCTGCTGAAGGATTTGGGACTTGAGGTCTGGAGCCTGGAGGAAGGGGAGACCTTTTCGGCCAAGGAAGTGGTCATGCGCATTCATGGGCGGTACAGCCTTTTCGGTATATACGAGACGGCCATCTTAGGAATACTGGCCAGTTCCAGCGGTTGGGCGACCGCGGCCCGCGCGGCCAAAGAAGCCGCCGACGGCAAACCTGTGCTCTGCTTCGGCGCAAGGCATGTCCATCCAGCCGTGGCTCCGGTGATGGAACGGGCAGCAGTGGTCGGTGGGGCAGATGGTGCCTCCTGCATCCTTGGCGCTAAACTTGCCGGCCTCGAGCCCAACGGTACCGTTCCCCACGCCCTGTTCTTGATCATGGGCGACACTCTTGAGGCGGCCAAAGCCTACAACAAGTTCATGCCCCCCGAATCGGCCCGCTCCATGCTTGTGGATACCTTCAAAGATGAAGTGGAAGAGAGCCTGCGCCTGGCTGCCTGCCCGGAGACGGGTTTGGAGGCGGTTCGCCTGGATACCCCAAGTGAGCGGGGAGGCGTTACCCCCGGCCTTGTGGAAGAGCTGCGAGCTAGGCTCGATCAGGCCGGTTTCCAGAACATCAAGATATTCGTTTCTGGAGGCCTCGACCCCGAGCGCATCAAGCTGCTGTCCGCTGCTGGAGCAGATGCCTTTGGCGTGGGCAGCTACATTTCTGGAGCACCGGCCATCGATATGACGATGGATCTTAAGATTGTTGACGGACAGGCCACCAGCAAGCGGGGGCGCATCCCGGGGCTTATTCCAAACCCGCGCCTGAAACGGGTCATCTAACGGTTCCCGCGACTATCCCATATCTCCAAAGGCTTTTCAGAAGGATTTCAGCAAGTCGTATAGAACTACATTAGATTATTATGGATTGCGGCGAAATCCTCTGCTTTCCGGTGAGGGAAGCGAGAAAGGGAGGATGTTATGGCAGACAAACTGTTGTCAGTTAGAGATCTCAAGACCTATTTCTATACAGATGATGGAGTCGTTCCCGCGGTCGACGGCGTAAGCTTTGATCTTGAGCGCGGGGGTACTCTCGGCATCGTGGGAGAATCGGGCTGCGGCAAGAGCGTAACCTCCCTGACGATCATGGGCCTGATCCCGCAGCCGCCGGGCAAGATCGAAGGCGGCGTGATCGAGTTTGAGGGGAAAGACCTTCTCAAACTGTCCGAGGCCGAAATGCGCCACATCCGGGGCAATGAGATATCCATGATCTTCCAGGAGCCCATGACCTCGCTCAACCCCGTGTTCACGGTTGGCAACCAGATCATGGAAGCGATCATGCTGCACCAGAAAGTCGGTAAGGCCGAGGCACGGGAGAAGGCCATTGAGATGCTGCGCCTGGTGGGCATTCCCTCGCCAGAACAGCGCATCGACGACTTCCCGCACCAGATGAGCGGCGGTATGCGCCAGAGGGTGATGATCGCCATGGCGCTGTCCTGTAATCCGAAGCTGCTCATCGCAGACGAGCCCACAACGGCTCTGGACGTAACTATCCAAGCCCAGATCCTCGATCTAATGCGGGAGCTCCGCCGGGAGCTGGGTACGGCGATCATGATGATCACCCACGACCTCGGCGTCATTGCCGAGCTGGTGGAAAAGGTCGTGGTCATGTACACCGGCCGTATCGTGGAGTCTGCGGATACCTACACCATCTTCAAAAACCCCAAGCATCCGTACACCATCGGCCTGCTTGCTTCAATCCCCCGCTTGGACAGCGACGGTTCGCGGCTCAAGGCCATCCCCGGCACGGTGCCCACGCCGGGGAACTTCCCGACGGGCTGCGGTTTCCATCCCCGCTGCGCCTTCGCGACCGAGCTGTGCGCTCGCAAGAGCCCGCCATCCTTTGATATGGGCAACGACCACCATGTCGCCTGCTGGCGGCTGGTGGACTACGATGAGAATGCTGGCATAGACCAACGGGAGGTGGGCTAGAAGATGGCAAGAGAAGCAGCAGCCAAGGCAGGGCAGGAAGTCCTGCTTGATGTCAAGCATCTGGTCAAACATTTTCCCATCCGCCAGGGCATCATATTCTCCCGCCAGGTCGGTGCCGTGCAGGCGGTGGATGATATCAGTTTTACCGTGTTCAAAGGAGAAACCTTGGGCCTTGTGGGAGAAAGCGGCTGCGGTAAGACTACCACAGGCCGGCTGATCCTGCGCCTGATCGAGCCGACTTCGGGCGATGTTATCTTCCAAGGGAAGAACATCCCCCAACTGCCCAAGGATGAGCTGCGGGAGCTCCGCAAGGATATGCAGATCATCTTCCAGGATCCCTACGGTTCGCTCAATCCCCGCATGACGGTGGGCGACATCATCGGCGAGCCCCTGCACATCCACAAACTGGCCAGGGGAGCAGAGCGGGAGAAGCGCGTACGGGAGCTGCTGGAAGTGGTGGGCCTCAGCGCATTCCACGCCAGGAGGTTCCCCCACGAGTTTTCTGGAGGGCAGAGGCAGAGGATCGGCATCGCCCGGGCCCTTGCCGTGCGGCCGAAACTGATCATCTGTGACGAGCCCGTTTCCGCACTGGACGTTTCCATTCAGGCCCAGGTGATCAACCTCCTGCAGGATCTGCAGCGGGACTTCGATCTCACCTATATCTTCATCGCACACGATCTGAGCGTGGTCAAACACATCTCCGATCGGGTTGCCGTGATGTACCTGGGTAAGATCGTGGAGCTCACGGGCAAGACGGAGCTTTACCAGAACCCGAAACATCCGTACACTCAAGCGCTGCTCTCTGCGATCCCTGAGGCTGATCCGACCATCAAGAAGGAAAGGATCATCCTCAAGGGAGATGTACCGAGTCCGATCAACCCGCCAAAGGGCTGCCGCTTCCACACAAGGTGCCCGAAGGTGATGGATATCTGCCGGACTCAGGAGCCCCCGCTTGTGGACACGGGCGGCGGTCACATGGTGGCCTGCCACCTGGTTCCGGCGGCGGAAGAAAAGGGTGCATAAACCAAGGCAAAAAGAAAAGGTCCTCCGGTGGGGGACCTTTTTCCGTCGGGTGGAATTTACTCGTCAGCCTGCTCCTGGAAGGCGGAGATAATCTCCTGCAGCTTCTGAGCAAGGTCTGCCAGGTTCTGTGCGGACGCTGCCGTCTCTTCTGTGCCCGCGGCTGTCTGTTCAGTAACATCGCCGATGGACTGGAAGAGGGCAACTGCCTCACGGCTGCGTGCCGTCTGGGCTTGGCATTCGGCAGCGATCTGCTGCACCAGGGCTTCCGTCTCCTTGGCGGCCTTGGTGATCTGCTTGAGTGCTTCCCGCACGTCCCCGACTTCCAGCTGGCCTTTTGCCACGCTCTCCAGAGAACGGGCAGTCTCGCTCTGGATCCTTCTGAGGACCTGCTCGATCTCCTCGGTAGCCTTCTGGGACCGGATCGCCAGATCGCGCACTTCTTCCGCAACCACTGCGAAGCTGCGGCCTTGTTCTCCTGCGCGGGCAGCCTCGATGGCGGCGTTCAAGGACAGGAGGTTGGTCTGCTCGGCGATGTCTCGGATCAGGCCGAGGATCTTGCCGATCTCGCCAGTCTGCTTGCTCAGGCTGTCCACGGACTGCTTGATGACCTCCATGCCCTGGACCGCTTCCGCAGCCTGGACTTCGCCCTGGGCCGCTGCCGTGGTTGCATTCTGGGAAAGGCTGACCGCTTCTTCAGCTCGTTTCTCCATGTTCAGCATGGCCTCGTTCATCTCTTCGACCTGCTTGGTGCCGGCATGAACGTCTTCGCTCTGGTTCTGGGCTCCGGCGGCCATCTCTTCCATGCCCGCGCTGATCTCCTGACTGGAAGCGGCCAGCGCCTCGCTGGCGCTCCGGATGCGGTGCAGCATGCGGGCCAGCTGGGTGGTCATCTCGTTAAAGGCAAGGGTGAGATCGCCTGTCTCGTCTCTGCGCAGGCGTTTGGGTTTGTACTGGCGCAGGCGCCCCTTGGCAACGTCTCGGGCGTGGGCAGTGAGCTGGATCAGAGGCTGGGTGATGCCCCGGGCGAGGAGGATGGCGACGATCACAACCACCAGTCCTGTGAGAGCGATGCCGGCGTAGCCAAGCGTGCTCAACCTCTGTACAAGAGTCAAGGCCTGTTCCGTGGGCTGGGCGATGCGGATCTCCCAGCTGCTTCCAAAGGCGGGCACCATGCTTAGGTCTACCTGCGCCGAGGCGGTGATCGCTTCCGCCCCGATGCTGGTCTGCCCGACCTGTTCAGCATCCGTGGCGAGAGCGATGGCCCGGGGAGCGGTGCCTGCTGAGAAGACGCTGACCTCCGTTCCCTGTGGAGTGTTTTGGATACCAAGCACGACCTGCCCGGAGCTCAACAGCTGCAGCTCGCCGGCTTCGATCTCGGCCACGATGGGAGCGATCGCCTTGGAGAAGTAGCTGACGGGCACAAGGCCGCGGATGGCACCTGCAGGCCTCGGTGTGCCGCTGGACAGGGAAGAAGACCTGTAGATCACAGCTGCCATGACCAGTCCGACCTCGTCTTTGTCAGGCAGCTGCTGCAGGTCGCTGATGTACTTGCCGTTTTCCAGCGCCGCCTTGAACCAGAGTTCATCTGGGTGCATAAAGCGGTCCGGACGCTCGGTGGCTCCCAGAACCATGCCATCCGTGTTGACCACGATCAGCTGGCTGAAGCGCTGAAAGTCTGTGACGTTGCTGACCAAGAACTCCTGCGTGCGAGTGTTAGCCTCGAGGTTCCTGGTTTCCGCCATGATGGCTTCCATTTCTTCGATAGTCTTGTTTTCCAGGCCTAACTCACGCATTGCGGTGGTCGGCCGGATCACTGCCATCTGCTCGAGGGAAGGGTTGACGGCCAGGTTGTCCAGATCATAGGTGAGCTGCTGGATCGAGCTGGCCAGGGACTCTGCGACTCGGCGAGCCTGATCAGATAGGGTGTCTTCCACCATGGCAGTGATCGTGCTTCGAGTCTGGGAGATGACCACGAGCGTGAGCAGGATAAGGGGTACGAGTGCGAGCAGAATGAAGGCCGTAATCAGCCGCGCCTTCAGCCTCAGGCTGAACTTCCTTTTGGGTTTCGTTTTTTCGGCTGCGTTTCTTTCACGACGGGCCATGGTGTCACTCCTCTACCACTAAAATGTCTTTTTATTCCGCTTCCACAGCACATTCTCCTTCCAGCATTCGGAAAAATCGTTTGCTTTGCCATCTGCCCCTTTTTGTGGTAAAATGCAGTTAAAGCGTTGTGGGGAGGCGGGAGAATGAACAAGCACATCAAGACGCTCAGCGGGACCCCTCTGCAGAGCACCCTGGCAACGGGGGGCTGCGGTGAGTGTCAGACATCGTGCCAATCGGCCTGCAAGACTTCTTGCACCGTTGGCAACCAAGCCTGCGAGCGGTAAGGATCCAAGCAACCTTCTAAGGCACAGGAGGTTGCTTTTGGATTTCCAATGGCTTTTTAGGAGTGAAACCTTTGCTTGATAAAACCTGTGTGCACGTCTTCAGCCAAGGCGGCCTGCACTTTGCTGTCGACGGAAACTCCGGAGCGGTGCACGTTCTCGATGACACCGCCCTGGAACTGATCACTTCCATCCTGGAGAGCGATAAGATCGCGAGCCGGGAGGACATAGTTCAGTATCTCAAGCTGCACCCCGCTTTCGAAGAAGTGGGTGCAGAGGTGCTGGAGCTGGTTGATGCAGGCCTGCTGTTCAGTGCGGACCTGACAGAGGTCCCGCCCAGGCCTGAGTCGGTGGTGAAGGCCCTCTGTCTGAACGTGGCCCATGACTGCAACCTGCGCTGCGCTTACTGCTTCGCCTCCACCGGAGATTTCCAGGGCGAGCGGGAGCTGATGCCCTGGCAAGTGGCCAAGGCCGCCGCGGACTTCCTGATTAAGTCCTCAAAGCACCGCCGGCAGCTGGAGATAGACTTCTTTGGCGGAGAGCCGCTCTTGAACTGGCCCGTGGTGGAGCGTACTGTGGAGTATGCGAAAGAGCAGGCCGAGAAACACGGCAAGAGCTTCCGCTTTACGATCACCACCAACGGCCTGGGTCTGACGCCGGCCATAGCGGACTTTATCAATGAGAACATGTATAACGTGGTGCTCAGCCTTGATGGTCGCAGGGAAGTCAACGACGGTCTGCGCCAGACGGCAAGCGGACGTGGATCGGTGTACGACATCGTAGTGCCAAAGTTCCAGCGGCTGGTAGAGGGCCGCCAGGGGAAAAGCTATTACGTACGGGGCACCTTTACCGCAGACAACCTCGATTTCTCCGAGGACGTTGCCCACCTGGCCGACCTGGGCTTCACGCAGATCTCCATCGAGCCCGTGGTCACTTCTGAGGACAGCGGCTGGGCACTGCGTGAGGAACATCTGCCGGAGATCCTCAAAGAGTATGAACGCCTGGCCGAGCTCTTTCTGGAACGCCGCCGGACAGACCGGCCCTTCAGCTTCTTCCACTTCAACGTGGAACTGAAGAAAGGCCCCTGCTTGTACAAGCGGCTGTCTGGCTGCGGTGCGGGCTATGAGTACCTGGCTGTGACGCCAAAAGGCGAGCTCTATCCATGCCACCAGTTCGTGGGCAGAGAAGACTTCCTGTTGGGCAGTGTTTGGGATGGGGTGACGAACCAGGGCCTGCCGCCCAAGTTCAAGGACGCCCATGTGCTGAACAGCCCCATCTGCAGGGAATGTTGGGCCAAGTATTACTGCAGCGGAGGATGCGTAAAAAACAACCTGGAGGCGGCAGCATCTTTCCAGGGTGTCGACGAATTGTCTTGTAACTTAGAGAAAAAGCGTTTAGAGTGTGCATTTTACATTCAAGCCTGTTCTCAGACCAGCTACCAGTGGGAATAATCACATATATTAACGCTCCTCAGAAAACGATGAAAAACAGGCTTTACGTGGGCACTTGGCTTGTTTGGAGTAGGTAGTGCAACCGGCTGGAAGCTTGGCTTTCAGCCGGTTTTTTTAAAAGGGGATGATGTGGTCTATGCGCAAGCGGCTCGGCGATATCTTGCTGGAACGGGGTCTGATCAGCCAGGAAGGGCTGGCTTCAGCCCTGGAAGAACAGCGCAGGACTGGAGACCGCTTGGGCGAATGTCTGGTCAGGTTAGGATTCGTTACAGATGATCAAGTGGCCGATGCCTTGAGCGAGCACCTGCGCCTCGAGCGGGTGGACTTCTCCAGACGCTATCTCGCCCCAGAAGTCGTTGAACTAGTTCCTTCCAGTGTTATCACCTCAAAGTACGTGCTTCCGCTGGAGATCGAAGACGGGATCCTTTTCGTGGCCATGGCCGACCCTCTGGACATCAACGTCATCGATGACCTTCAGCGCCTCACCGGCAAGATCATCCGGCCGATGGTGGCCACGGAAGATGAGATCATGGAAGCCTTCCAGCGCACCAGGAACATCGCACAGAGCGCCCGGGAGCTTCTCGATGATTGCCGTGACAGGGAAGAAGAGGAACAGCAGGAAGAACGCACCCCCCAATACCTGGGCGATGCGCCCGGGGTACGCCTGGCCAACCTCATCCTGGAACAGGCGATCATGCAGAAGGCCAGCGACATTCACCTGGAACCCCACGAAACCAGGATGAAGGTGCGTTACCGCATCGACGGCCTGCTGCGGGATATTATGGAGATCCCCAAACACCTCCAGGGCGATATCAATTCCCGCCTCAAGGTCATGGCCGGCATGGACATCACTGAACGCCGCAAGCCTCAGGACGGCAGGATCCAGCTCAACTTCAACGGTTACGATGTGGATCTGCGCATATCTACTCTGCCCACCGTTTACGGAGAGAAGATCGTGGCCAGGGTGCTCCAGAAGGCGAGCCACCTCATGGATCTTGATGAGTTCGGCTTCAGCCACGCTGATCTGGAGAAGATCGAGCGCATGCTGCGCTTGAGCCAGGGTCTGATCCTGGTTACGGGCCCGACAGGCAGCGGCAAGACCACAACCTTGTATGCTTTCCTGAACAAGCTCAACTCGCCAGATAAGAACGTGATGACGGTAGAGGACCCCGTTGAGTACCTGCTCGATGGCGTTAACCACGTCCAGGTCAACCCGAGGGTCGGGCTGACTTTTGCCACCGGGCTGAGGACCGTCCTCAGGCAGGACCCCGATGTGATCATGGTGGGTGAGATCCGCGATGAGGAAACGGCCGAGATCGCGGTCCGGTCGGCCTTGACAGGCCACCTAGTTCTCTCGACCCTTCATACCAACGGAGCGGTGGCCGCGGTTTCCAGGCTGTTCAACATGGGTATGGAGCCGTATATCTTGAGCTCAACCATCATCGGTATAGTGGCCCAGCGCCTGGTGCGCCGGATCTGCCCCGACTGCCGGGAAGAAGTTGAACTCACGGATCCTTTGATCATAAGGTTCATCAGATCGCTCAATCTCGAACCCCCGCGCCGGGTGTACCGGGGCAAGGGATGCCCCCTCTGCGGGAACACTGGCTACAGGGGACGGACGGCCATTGGCGAAGTCTTGGTGTTCAACAAGGAACTGCGCCAGGCCGTGGAACGTCGGGCGGGGGAGGATGAGCTTATGGAGATCGCCCTGCGATCAGGTATGAACACCCTGCAGCATGCAGCAGTCTCCAAGCTTGCAGAAGGCGTTACTACCACTGAGGAAATCATCAGAACAGTGTACAGCGTTGAAATGGAGGGTGATCTGTAGTGCCCATCCCTGCCCAGATTCAGAGCCTAGTGGAGATAGCCACGGCCAGCCAGGCTTCAGATCTGCATCTATCCGCTGGCGTGCCTCCCATTCTGAGGGTCTTCGGGGCCATCCGCCCCGTTGAAGGTTGGGACAGGCTAATGCCTGATGAGATCCAGGAAATGGTTGAGCCGCTGCTCACTTCGGCACAAAAGGCGGAACTTGAGGAGCGTGGCCAGATCGACTTCTCCTTTGGCATACGCGGTGTGGGCCGCTACCGCTGCAATATTTCGAAACAGCGGGGTTCTTGGGCGCTTGCCATGCGGGTGATCAGCTCAACGATCAAGCCCCTGGAGGAACTGGGCCTGCCCGAGATCCTCCACGACTTGGCCCACCTGCGGGACGGATTGATTTTGGTCACAGGACCTACCGGAAGCGGCAAATCAACGACCCTTGCGTCGATGATAGATATTATCAACCGGGAGCGCCGGGGAGTGATCATCACACTGGAAGATCCCATCGAGTTTCTCCACCAGCACAAGAACTGCGTTGTCAACCAGCGGGAAGTGGGCACCGATACCACCTCTTTCGCCGAGGGGCTGCGGGCCGCCCTGCGTTCGGATCCGGATGTGATCTTGGTTGGCGAGATGCGGGATCTGGAAACGATCTCCATCGCCCTGACAGCCGCAGAAACGGGTCACCTGGTCCTCTCGACGCTGCACACCCGGGGCGCAGCGAAAACCATTGATCGGATCATCGATGTGTTTCCACCCGAGAGCCAGCACCAGATCAGGGTGCAGCTCAGCACCGTCCTGGAGGCGGTTATCTCGCAGCAGCTGCTGCCCCGCAATTTCGGGCAGGGGATGGTGCCCGCGGTGGAAGTGATGATCGGCACACCGGCCATCCGCAACATGATCCGGGAAGAAAAGGTGCATCAGATTCCGTCGATGATCGAAACCGGGGCCCGCTTTGGGATGCAGTCCATGAAGGCAGCCGTGGATGAACTGGTCAAAAAAGGTCTGGTGGATGAGTCCACCCTGTTTCGCAGGGAGAGTTACCTCTAGGACAGGGGGGATAGCAGTTGATCCGGTATGCATATACTGGGCGGAGCCGCACAGGCAAGACTGTAAAGGGCGTAATCGTAGCCGAGAACGAGGCCGCGGCTCGGCAGCAGCTTAGAGAGCAGGGGAACATCGTCACCTCCCTTAAGGCCGTGCGGGAACCGACCGTTCTCTTTCAGAGGAAAATAAAGCTGAAGGCCAAGCATTTAGCCTTGTTCTGCCGTCAGTTTTCCATTATGCTCAGCACGGGTGTCTCTTTGGTAAAGGCCCTGGAAGTTCTGGAGGGACAAGCTGAGGAGCCTGCCTTTGCCAAAGTGCTGCAGACCGTGCGGCTGGATGTGGCCAGCGGCACGGCATTTACCAAAGCTCTTGAGAAACACAAGGAAGTCTTCCCGAACGTTTTCATCCACCTGGTGGAGGCTGGAGAACTCGCTGGTGCCATGCCTGAGGTCCTGGAAAGGCTGGCCCTGTACTACGAGCGTGAAGATGAGCTGCGCAAGAAGGTTTCAGAAGCGCTTATGTACCCGACCATCATCAGTGTTGTGTCGGTTGCCATGGTGCTGGTTCTGCTCTTTGTTGTTCTGCCAATGCTGGTGAGCAACTTTGCCTCTTTCGGGGTGCAGACGCCGCCTATCACGATGGCGGTGCTCAATGCCAGGGACTGGATGGTCGAACGCTGGTACGTCGTCCTAGCCATCATCATCGCCTTGATGCTTGCCTATCGCTACTGGGTACGCACCAAGCCTGGGCGGTATATCCGAGACTCGATACTGCTTAAACTGCCGGTGCTGGGCGAGCTGCAAAAAATGGTCATCTTCTCCAGGTTCTGCCGCACGCTGGCTCTCCTCCTCAACAGCGGGATCGCCATGCTCCCTACCCTGCAGATCCTTGAGCGCCTCATGGATAACGCAGTCATCAAGCGTGCGGTGCAGGGCGCTACAAGAGGAGTGGAGCGGGGAGAAGGGATCAGCCCTTCCTTCGGTGAATTCAAGGCGTTCCCTAATATGCTCGTGCAGATGGTTTCAGTTGGAGAAGAAACCGGTAACCTCGAGACTGTTTTGGTGCAGTTAGCTGACTACTACGACCGGGAAGTGAACTTCTCGATAGCCAGCTTTACGAAGCTCTTGGAACCCGTTATCATGCTTGTCCTTGCTGTTGTGGTCCTTTTCATCTTGCTTTCTGTCTATCTGCCGATGATGCAGATGGTAACGTCCGTTATCTAGGGGGTTGGGGGATGGCCAAAAAAGCCTTAGGCCTTGATCTGGATTTCTCCACAATCCGGGCTGTTGAAGTCGCGCGCAAGGGACGAAACAAGGTAGTGACCAAGTTGGCTGAGCGGACGCTACCTCCTGGTACCGTTTCCGACGGAAAACTGGTCAACCCTGGGGAGTTTGTGCGCAGTTTGGATGCCCTGGTGAAGGCTGAAGGCTTCTCCGCAGAGGCCACAGTGGTCGGAGTGCGCAGCGCTTGGGTAACGGTGAAAACGCACCGCCTGCCCAGCATGAGCAAGCGTGAGCTTGACAAAGCTCTGGAGTTTGAGGTTCCAGAGCTGATCCCCGGCTCCAACGGATCACTGAAAGAAATCTCCTACGACTACTTCGTCAACATGCAAGATGAGAACGAATTGGAGGTTGTGGTGGTGGCCTGCCCCAGGCAGCACCTCAACCCTTATGTCCGTGCCTTTAAGGAGCTGCCCTTGAGCTTGGAGGCGATCGATCTGCCGGCTCTGGGCTGGCCGGAACTGATAACTGGACAAGGCCGCCGTGCCTTTGTGGAGATCAGCGAGGGCCAGACCACGATAATGGTCGTCTTTGGTCAGCTGTTCAAGGTACTTCGGGTAGTGCCCATCGGTAACCTGCATGTCAAGCAGGGAGTACAGGAAGCGTTTGGCTGTTCGGCCCAGGAGGCCGCTGACCTGATGGCGCGACATGATCTGGATTATCTGCTTACTAACGGCCAGGGCAGCAAAAGGATGCTGCGGGCTGCTGTTCAGCAGTTCGCCGGATCAGTCCTGCAGACCCTGGATTTCGTCCGCGCACAGGAGAGGGCAGGAAGCTTCAAAGCCATGCTCGACGAGGTTGTCCTTCTTGGGGACTTCGCTGAAATGTCCGGCCTCGGCGATATGCTGGGGAAGGAAATCGATCTGCCTGTCCATGTTCTGGCGAACCTCGACCTGAATGTATCGTTTGCTGAGGGAAAACCGGAACGTCTCAGTTCGTTTGCTTCGGCTTTGGTGCTGGGCGTGAGGGGGTTGGACGTATGAGGATCAACCTGCTTCCGAAAGAAGACCGACCCCTAAAACAGTCGCAGGTCCGGTGGGAATTCCTCGTGATGCTCGGGGGCGTTTTGGTTCTCGGGGCGGCACTGGTCTTTTCCTGGGTGGAAGGCGCCCGTTTGGATACGCTTAACATGGCCCGTCAAGAAGCGTTGTCCAGAGAAACCAAGCTCCAACGGCAGATTCAGGAACTAAACCAGCTGCGGCAGGAGATCACGAGGCTGGAAGCAGAAGAGAAGACCTATGGCGGACTGCTGTCACATGGCGAGCATGCTGCTGCCCTCCTGCCTGAGGTGAGCAGTCATTCTCAGAGGCTGCTTTGGATTGAGAGGCTGGACTTCACGGCAGACACCGTAACGATTTCTGGTTACACGAGGGACGTAACCGCTCTGTCCAGCTACCTGAGCCAGCTGCAGTCCTATGGTGAAGAGGTTGAGCTAACAAGTGTTCTTCCCCTCGATGGTTCAGATTTCCAGGTGTTCGTTATTGAAGTGAAAGGGGTTCGCACCGGTGCTTCAGCTCAGCTCGATTAGGGAAAAGATCACCTGGCAGTTGGTCGTCATGGTTCTCGTGTACATAGTTGCGGCTGTATTCTTGGGCGCAGTCTTCCTGCCCCGCCGACTGAAGAGTGCCCGCCTTGAGGGAGAGTTGGAGCAGCTATCTCAGAACGAAAAGCAGCTGGAACGCTTTTTGGAACAGCGTCCGCAGCTTGAGTACCGCCAGAAAGAGCTCATCCAGAACCTGGACAGTTATGCCAAGGTCATCCCTTCCCAGCATGATCTGCAGCAGGTGTTGGAAGGGATCAGGCACGTGGCGGCTCAGTATGGTCTTTCGGTCAGCACTCTGAGCTCTTCTCCCCTCCGGATGCTGGAGGGAGGGAAGGTAGGAGTTGTGACGCTGTCTATGGAGATAGAGGGCAGAGGGGTTCTGCCTAGTTTCACAGCGCACCTGCAAGAACTCCTGCCTTCTTTCGCCCTGGATGAGGTTTCAGTGGCCTATATGGGTGGTGGGCAGTTCACTCTGAACCTCTACGGAGAACTGCAGGTGCTGATCGCAGACCAAAACGCGGCATCAAACTTCAGAATGCCTTCGATCGAATCCAGGGATTTGGTGGAACTGCCTGAAAAGGCGTTTGGCCTGCCTTTCCAGGCCATCGCTCAGTTCCTCCAGGGGCAGGTTGAGGTTGTGGGCATCGTCGACGCTGGGAGTTACAAGGCAGCTCTGATAACTCAAGGGGGTTTGGGACGCTGGCTGAGGGTTGGTGACAGCATTGAAGAGGCTGTGATCACAGATATCTCCAGCGGTGCGGTATGGCTCGATATGGATGGAGTGGAGCTGAAATTGACCATAGGGGGATGAGCGAAATGCGGTGTCGTACGCTGCGGGTGTTGATCGGAGCAGTTCTGCTGATGGTTGTCGCATGTACGCCGGTTCTGGCTGCAGACTTAGCAAACATGGAGTTTCGGCGCGCACCATTGGTTGAGGTGCTGCAGATCTTGGGTCAGCTGGGCGGATACAATGTGCTTGTGGATCCGTCGGTGCAGGGTGAGGTCAGTTTTGTGCTTAACGATTTGTCGCTGGAGGAAGCCTTGGACCTGGTCACCAGGACCACCGGCTATCGCTACCAGTTGATCGGAAACACGTTGGTGTTTGCCAGTGAACAGAGGCTGCAGAGCGAGTTTGGCAACGAAGGAGTGCGCTTTGTGTCAATCGAGCATGTCTCGGCTGATGCCGCCCGTGGCCTCATCTCGCTGGTGGTGCCGAATGTGCGGAGCTTTGTTGACACCGCATTGAACTTGGTGGTGCTCTACGGAATTGAGAGTGATCTGCAGGTAGCGGAACAGATTCTGAAAGAGTATGACCGCCAAGCCGGGCGCTTGGGAGCGCCTGTTGTCGCAGTTGCCGCCCCGGAGCAACCGCAGGAAGTGAAAAAGCAGGTTGAGGAGTCCGAGCCCTTGGTTTTCAACGCTGTCCCGGTTGAGTTCGCGGAAGGTGCAAAGATCTTGGAGATGGTACGTCAGCTGCTTCCGGATCGTGAGTTCGCCTTCCACCCTGAGAGCCGTCTGTTAACGGCGAGAACCACAGCGGAGGAGTGGGAGACCCTGGAGATGATCCTGCAGAGGCAGGATATCCCGGCTTTCACCCTGAAAGGGATCCTGCGGGTCGCAGATCAGTTTGTTGCGATTGTCGAGCACCAGGGTTCCACGTACTCTCTCAAGCTTGGTGAGGAACTCCATGGCTGGACGCTTGCCGAGGTGGCTGAGGGATCTGTGAAGTTCACTCGGGGCGAGCGCAGCTTTTCAGTGAACATGGGGAGGTAACAAGATGAGGACCGGAAACAGGCTGTTGACCTTCCTCAGCGTGGTGGTGTTCTGCACGGCTCTGGGCAGTCTCTGTCTCGCCAACGAACTCGATCTATCCTTTGAGCAGGCTGATTATGCCCAGATCTTCAGGATCCTGGGTGAAAGCCAGGGGCTGAACGTTCTGGTCGATCCGGATGTGACCGGTCAGGGCACCTTCCAGCTGAAGGGAGTCGGTTTCCGGGAGGCACTTGAGCTTATTGCTCGTTACAGCGGCTATGCCTACCGTTTGACGGGCCAGACGCTCTTGGTGACCACTCCTGAACGCCTGCAGGAGTTGGAAGAAAAAGAGGTTCGCTATGTCTACACTGAACGGGTAACGGCCGCCGAGGCAATAGACGCTCTATCTCTGGTCTTCCCCAGGGAAGATGTCTATGCGGACCCGGATGGGGGTTTGGTAATCCTCCGTGGATCCAAGGATCTCTTGGATCAAGCTGAAAGCCTAATCGCAAGGCTGGATGAGTCCAAGGTCAAAAAGGAAGTTGTGCAGCCCGGTCGAACGCTCCTTGACATTTTCAAAGAGTTGAGTGCCGAACTCGGTTTGAACCTGGTGGCCGATCCGGCTCTGGAAGAGAGACGGCTGCATATAGACATCCGCAGCGGCAATCCCTGGGATCTGATCGAGCAGATCAAGCAGCTTGTTCCGCTGAAGGTTGAGACCACCGAGCACACTCTGACAGTCGGCCTTCTTGGTCAAGAGGCCCCGACGGACAGGATGAAGGTGTACCGACTGAACTACGCAGAACCTGCCGTCGCGCGGACTGCCCTGTCGCTGCTCGTTCCAGACAGCCAGATCCAGCTTGACGAGGATCGCAAGAGCCTCATAGTGCGGGGTACAGATCAGGAACTGGCGCAAGTAGATCTCTTCCTGATGGACTATGACCAGCCAGCCCCCCAGGTGGTTCTGGAAGTATGGGTGCAGGAAGTGGTTACTGAGGCCCTGCATGACCTGGGAGTGGATTGGGAAGGAGTTCCGTCCTTCATGGAGAGCAGCGCTCCCGTCTTTCTGGAGCTGGAGTGGGAGCCTTGGGACCTTATCTTAGCCCTCCGTATCCTGGAAGAGCGCGGCGATTCAAAGCTGCTGGCCAACCCGAAAGTAACCACGCTTAGTGGACAAGCCGCCAGGATCTTCGTGGGGGACCGAGTGCCAGTGGTCTTAAAGGATGAAGAAGGCCGTGAAAGCGGCATCCAATTCTTGGAGTCTGGGATCAACCTGAAGGTAACGCCAAGGATCTCTGATGACGGTTCCATAACGATCCTGGTAGAACCAGAGGTGAGCACCTTCATCTGGAGGTCAGACACGGATTACCCCCAGATCCGAACTAGAGAGGCGCAGACGGTGGTGAGGGTTAGGGACGGACAGCCGTTTGTGCTCGGCGGGCTGATTCAGGAGCAGGACAACGAGACTATCAAGGCGATCCCATTCCTCTCTCAACTGCCGCTCTTGGGCAAGCTCTTCCAGTGGAAAGAGACAAAACATACCCAAACAGAGATGGTCATCTTCCTCATCCCACGCATTGTGGAGGAAGGAGAAGATGTTGAACCACAAGGTTTTTTTACTCAAGCCCAGTGACGCCTGAAAGAAAGAAGGAAACCGAATTCGTTCAGGGTTACTGGGTGGAACTGCAGAACGGACGACTAGCCGGGGGGGTGAGTGCGAAGACGAGCAATATTGAGGGGGGGTTGGGGGCTGTTTACACAGAAGAGAAGTGGGGCCTGACGGGTTATGTTCAGTACACGCTTCCTTACCTGTTTGGGCGGGTGCAGCTGGATCTTCTCAGCGATCAGCGGTGGGTGCCGCAGATATCAGCGGGCATACCCCTGTCGTGGCAGCAGTTCAAGCTGGAACCGCATCTCGGTCTTGCCCTGGAGAAGGACAAGACCATACAGCCCCGCTTTGGTCTTAGAGTGCAGTACGAGTTTTGACAAGCAGAAATGGAGGAAGAGAAATGCTGAAGAAAATGAGGAAGCTCCTCAAGCAGCAAGAGGGTTTTACCCTTGTTGAACTGATGATTGTTGTGGTTATCCTGGGCATCCTAGCGGGCATTGGTGTGCAGCAGTACAACACCGTCCAGGAAAGAGCTAAAAAGGCCGTCGACGATGCAAACAGAAAGATGATCCGGAACGCTATCGAGTTGTATCGGGCGATCAACGACGATCGTGATCCTCAGAGTATTGAAGACTTGGACGGATACGGCATTGAGCCTCCCATGAAGGATCCCTGGGGAGTGGAGTATTATTTGGTACCTTCAGAAGGAAATATTGAGATCAAACCCGATCCTGAAACCTGAGACTAAGACTCATCCCGTCCCGAAGTGACTCTGTGTTTTCAGTGAAAACCTTGGGCCGGATCGGGAAAGGACGGGCCACGATACAGCGGAGAGACCAACCTGGAACGACGACCATTAGTGTGATGTTCCAGCTGATCGTGGCCCGGACTCCGTTTTTGGATGACCCAGCAACGTTGAGCCCACATCGTTAAGCTAAGCGGAGATGGCGGTTTGGCGATGTTTCTTTTCAGAACGGAGTGGAAGCCGTTCCGGTTTGATGTCGATCATGGCAAAGGAGAAGACGATCATGGGCCATGAAAAAGGCGCTGCGTTGGTTTCAGTTTTGGCGATCGTCGTGATTTCGTTGGTTTTGGGAGGCGCTTTGCAGCGGTTCACCGCCGTTGAAGCGACGCAGGTCCAAACAGAGCAGGCGCGTTCTCAGGCTCACTATGTGGCGCGTTCTGGGATGTCAGTTGCTCTGAGTTATTTGAATACGAAGATAGACCAGTACATCAATGAAGCCAATCAGAACGGTGTGACGTGGGGTTCGTTGGATCTGCCGTCAGGCTTTAAGGGGACCATAGAGGGCGCCGGTCGCTATGAGGTCGATTTTGCATTGGATGGTTCGCGCGTGAGGATCACCGTTCGCGGCTACGCCGGCGCGGTGGTTGAGGTCCGCGAGGCGATCGCATTCGATATCGACCTTCAACCGACGGCGGACGGGTATGTCGCGATTGATGCGGAAGAGTTGGACTGGTATGACGACCCCGCAGGCGGGACGCGCCATCTCAAGACGGTTCAGAGACTCGGTGGCCCTGGAAAGGCCGGTGGGCCAGTCTTGCTTCACACGAAAAATGGCATTCAAACCAAAGGTGACCACGAGTTTTGCGCTCCGTTGCTGGTATTCCAGACTGACACTTTGACAGTTAAGAATGACAATAGGTTGCTTCTGCGCAGCAACTTCGTTTCGTTCGAGACCGCTATCTCTATTGGCCAAGAGCACAAGGGCTCAGTGCTGATCCTTTGCGTGTACGATGACAATGCAATCGCCCGCCCTGACGGGAATTATGGAGTAGTCTATTTTGATCGAGTACCAGGGAAGAACAAGAACCACATGAACCCTGCGATCCCAAGCCCTGGGTATTACCTGTTTTCCAACGGGACAGAATTGTGGGAAGAAGGGGTCCACGGGACCTTGATCCCCATATCCAGCGAGTATGCCGCTTTGCTGTTGATCAGGCTGCTTCCAGGCTCATCCCACTTCAGGCCGGCAACGAGTTGACCAGGAGGGGTGGTCGATGGTGAAAGACCAGCGAGGCGTGACACTTATCGAAACGCTGGTGGCTTTGTTTGTGATCGCCATTCTCGTCGTATCTTTCGCAAGTGCTTTTTCTTCATCGTTGATCTCAATAGAATCTTGGGGGAACTATTATGAAGCGCTGGCCACAGCTCAGAATCTGTTGGAACGGGCTGTGGCAGGCGAACCTTTAGGGGAACAGGACGGAATCTTCACGAAACGAGACGTTCAGTGGCCGGACGACGTTGTTCCAGTTCCAGGCACGGTCATCACGGCGAGAGTGAACTACAGGACTCGCTTTGGTCTTAAGGGAACGGTCGAGTTGAGTTCCTTCGTGGCAGACTAGTGGAGGATACTATGTTGCGAGGCTCAAAACCATGGGAATCAGGTTATTCGCTGTTGGAGGTTATCGTCTCGGTGTCGCTTATCGGCCTCGCCACAGCTCTCGTCGCCAGTTCCTTCTTCCTTCTCTCAAACCTGTATGTTAAGGCGAGCGAGCAGACGTTCCTTCAGCAAGAGGCAAGACATGCGGCGTCTTTCCTCACCAAGGAATTGACGTTCGGCGTCGGTGTCGAAGTCTTTTCGAACAGAGACGATGCACGGAGCCTCTCCGGTGAGTCTTACCTGTTGTACAGTGACGGAGGGATCGTTTGGCTTCAAAAGGGGAAAGGCTCTCCGCAAGACGTACTTGCAGATTCCGACGCCGAGTTCGACGTTCGCTTTCGTGCCATGGCATCTGATCTAGAAGAAGGACTAACGGAGTTCGCGTCTCTGCTCGTCGCCGAAATCACTGTCCGTTCCAGAAAATCTGGTAGGGAGGCGTCAGTGACGAAGACCATCAAACTTCTCAACTCGCGCCTCAATCGGGATCAGGATGGAAAGGCGATCGCATATGTAAAACCGAGTTGATGGCGTTTTGGTGAGTTTGATGTGACGGCTCGTACTGTCTTGTGACTGTGCGGGGGCTGCTCTGCTGACAGAACGTAGTGCGCGCACGACTGTAGCGCTTTGTTATGGGTAGAGTTCAGGCTTGCTTTCTGCCTTGACGAGCGTTTTGGCTCTCGGGACGGGGGGACGACAAGGTGTGGAATTAGTGGTTGCTCTGTGTTCCTTCTTATTCGGTCTCGCTTTTGGCAGTTTCCTCAATGTGGTTATCTATCGTGTGCCGCGAGGGCTATCGGTAGTAAAGCCTGGTTCGAGTTGCCCGAAATGCGGCCATCGTCTTGGTCCTGTTGAACTTGTTCCCCTTCTCAGTTTCTTTTTGCAGCGCGGCCGGTGCAGGGCATGTGGAGAGAGGATCTCGTGGCGCTATCCTTTGGTGGAGTTCTTGACCGGTTTGGGTTTTGCCTTCGTTGCGTGGACAAGCCCTGCTTGGACTGAGTTCGTTGTTGGCTGCGTTTTCTTTTCGCTTCTTCTCGTCCTTGCTTTCATTGATTTGGATCACAAGATCCTGCCCAACGTCCTTACTCTACCAGGGGTTGTTCTGGGTTTTGCTTTTTCGGTGCTCGGTTGGACAGGCTCCGTGCTGGATAGCGTCCTTGGGGCTGTCGTCGGCTTTGGTCTCATAACGTTGATCGCGGTCATATCTCGCGGCGGCATGGGCATGGGCGATGCCAAGCTCATGGCTATGATCGGGGCGTTTTCAGGCTGGAAGGCCGTTTTCTACGTCCTTTTCGGAGCTTCTCTGTTGGGATCCATAGGTGGCATCATCTACCTATATGTAACGAAGCAGGATCGCAAGACTCCGATTCCGTTCGGGCCTAGCTTGGCTGTGGCTGCGATCGTAATGTACTTTTTTCTGAAGTAACTCGCTTCGTTGATCGGAACAAAGGGGGACTCCTTTATGAAGCGAAGTTTGGGTTGGGCTACCGTTCTGCTGCTTGTCTCTCTGGGGCTTGTTGGTTGCCTCAACGTCAAGACACCCGATCTGTATGTGTCTGGCACGGTTGTCGACAAGGACACGGGTCTTGGAGTCGGCGGGGTGCAGATCGATGTCAACCCGGGTGGCACCACTGTTACCAGCGCGGATGGCGGCTGGAGCCTTTTGCGGGCCAAGAAAGGCTCAAAGGTGACGGCCAGCAAAGATGGGTGGATCATCCAGCCGGAATCCCAAAACGTCAAGGGCGAGGGAGACGTCCTCACATTCGTAGCTGAAAGGGTTCCTTTCTCCGTGAGCGGTCGAGTCGCAAATGACCGCGGGTTCGGTCTGGCAGATGTGCTGGTCATCTTCGCTAACACCGGCGGAGAAGTGGTGGGAACAGTTCGCACCCAGGTTGACGGGTCCTTTTCCAAGTCAGGCTTCAAGGGGACGTACATAGTAACTGCCTTCAAGGAAGGCTGGCTGTTCACGCCCACGGAGTACGTTGTGAGCGGCGAAGGCCAAGAGATATTCTTCTACGGTTCGCCCGTCCCCGAACCGGGTGAGTGAGGAGTTCAGTGCTGCAGACAGGAGAGGTCCCTGGCGGGCCTCTTTTTTCGCGTCTGGGTGCGCCTGTGCAGGCCTTCTTTTTTCTCCCCTTCCGCACACCTTCCCGGCACCAGAATACTATACAAGGTAACTGAAGGGGGGATTTGTGTTGGAGAGAAGGAAGTGGGTTGTGCTCATTGCGGCAGTGATCGTGGTGGCTGTTCTGCTGGGAGCCACCGCGTCGGGGCAGACCCTGCAGAAGGTGAGTCTGTCCGAGGTCGTCCGATCTGTGTTCTATGCTCCGCAGTACGTCGCTCTGGCCTTGGGGTTCTTTGAGGATGAAGGCCTGGAGATCGATTTGAGCACCGCATGGGGCGCTGACAAGGGAGCGGCCGCTTTGATCTCAGGCGCAGTAGACATCGGCTTCTTCGGGCCGGAGGCCGCCGTGTACATCTACCAGCAGGGAGCGGTGGACCACATCGTGGGGTTTGCCCAGCTCACCGCTAGGGATGGTTCATTCTTCGTGACGCGAGACATGGATGAAGAGTTCACCTGGGACAATGTGCGGGGCAAAACCATCGTCGGCGCCCGCCTGGGCGGAGTACCCCAGATGACCCTTGAGTGGGTGCTGAAGCAGAACGGGATCAAACCCTTTGAAGACGTGGAGATCATCACCAGCCTCGCCTTTGAGGCAGCTGTCGGCGCCTTCGAGGCCGGTCTCGGTGACTACATCGCCCAGTTTGAGCCGGCCATGAGTGAGCTCGAGGTCAGGGGCACGGGCAAGATCGTCGCCTCCCTCGGCGCCGAAGCCGGTCCGGTCAGCTACACCGTCTACCACGCCCGCAAGAGCATGCTGGAGAAGAACCCAGATCTGTTTGTTCGCTTCACCAAAGCCATCTACCGAGGCCAGCTCTGGGTGAACGAACACACCGCCGAGGAAGTTGCCGAAGTGATCGCACCCTTCTTCCCGCTGGTCGACCACGACATCTTGGTCCGCAGCATGGGCCTCTACCAGTCCATCGACGCTTGGCATCCGTCGCCCGTCATTTCCGAAGAACACTTCCTGCATCTGCAGGAGATCATGATCGAGGCTGGGGAGCTGGAAAACTACGTACCATTCTCCGAACTCATGAACACCGATATTGCTCTGCAGGCCATGAGCGAGGTGCGGTGAGGCATCTATCGTTCTGAGACCTGTTGAGGTTGAGGGGGGAAGACCGTGGCTCGCGTGGAGATCAGGAACGTAAGCCTGAATTACCATACTCTCGCCGGAGAAGTCAGGGCTGTGGAAGACATCAGCCTTACCATAGAGGATCAGGAGTTCGTGGCCATCGTGGGACAGAGCGGTTGCGGCAAGAGCACACTGCTTTCCCTCATCAGCGGGCTCTTAAGGCCCGCCCGGGGCTCTGTCTTCATCGATCAGGAGGAGGTACAGGGCCCCTGCAGACGGGTGGGCTACATGCTCCAAAACGACTACCTTTTTGAGTGGCGCACCATCTTGGATAACGCCCTCTTGGGCTTGGAGATCCGCAGGGAAAAGACACCCGAGGCGGTGGCTGAGGTCAAGGCCATGCTCAAGGCTTACGGCCTGGGCGGTTTCGAGCAATATTACCCCGCCCAGCTCAGCGGGGGAATGCGCCAGCGGGTCGCTCTGACCCGCACGCTGGCCACCGGGCCCGATGTGCTCCTGCTCGATGAACCCTTTTCCGCCTTGGATTACCAGAACCGGCTCGCGGTGGGTGAAGAAGTGGTCAAGATCCTGCGGGAGCGCAGGAAGACCGTGATCATGGTCACCCATGATATCCCCGAAGCGGTGAGCATGGCAAACAGGGTGGTGGTGATGACCCCAAGGCCGGGACGGATCCGCAGCATCCACCGGATCAAGATGTGCGATGAAGGCCTCACACCCCTCCAGACTAGGGAACGCCCGCAGTTCCGGGAATACTTCACCACGATCTGGAAGGAGCTGAACCGCGATGACTGAAGAAACCATGTCCCCGGAACACCTAGCCTACCTGCGGGGCCTGCGCGTCAAGGCAGCCTTGGTTCGCGGCACTCAGTTCCTCCTTTTGGTGGGGCTCTTCGTGCTCTGGGAAGTAGCTGCCAGTCGCGGCTGGATCAACGCCTTCATCTTTTCCCAGCCCACGCGCATCTGGGCAGCCTTGGTGCGCCTTTACCGCGAAGGCAGTCTCTGGCGCCATCTCGGGTGGACGGTTTGGGAAACGGTGCTGGGCTTCACCCTAGGCACGGCGGCGGGCATCGTGATCGCGGTTATGCTCTGGTGGTCAGAGTTCTTCTCCCAGGTGATGGATCCTTACATCGTCGTCCTGAACAGCATCCCGAAAGTGGCCCTGGGGCCGATCTTCGTGGTCTGGTTGGGCACCACCATCACCGCGGTGGTGGCCATGGCCATCGCCGTTTCCATCATCGTCGCCATCATGATGATGCACACCGGCTTCAAAGAAGTCGATCCCAACAAAGTGATGTTAGTGCGCACTTTTGGGGCAAGCAAGGGACAGATCCTCTGGAAGGTGATCATCCCGGCCAGTATTCCCACCATGATCGCTGCCCTCAAAGTCAATGTGGGGCTCTCTTTGGTGGGCACGATCGTCGGTGAGTTCCTTGCCTCCAAGGCTGGGCTGGGATACCTCATCGTCTACGGCGGCCAGGTGTTCAACATGTCCCTGGTGATGGCCAGTGTGCTGCTCCTTCTAGCGGTTTCTGTGGTCCTTTACTATGGGGTGACCTTCCTGGAAGAAAGGGTGACAAAGGGAAGGCAGTAACGGGCGAAAACGCCATGGGGCCTGCATGCTGGGCCCTTTTTTCGTGCCCAGATGCCCATTTTGGTGAAGGGTTTCGCCCTGCCGTCCAGAATTGAGAACAGTGATAACTGCGAGTGAGGTGAAGACATTGGTGCGAGTGGGAGTGGTAGGCTACGGCACCATGGGCCGCGTGCACAGCCAGGCTCTGCAGGCGATTCCCGAGGCCCAGCTGGTGGTCGTGGCCGATGCGGATCCTGAGCGGCGAGCCCAAGCACAGCGTGACTACGGTGTCGATACAGTAAGCAGCATCGAGGAGCTCTTGCGGGCTGAGGACATCGATCTGGTGGACATCTGCACGCCGACCTATCTGCACGAGAGTCATTTTGCGGAAGCGATCAAGGCGGGGAAGCACATCTTCTGCGAAAAGCCGCTGGCCCGCACTCTTGAGGAAGGCCAGCGCATGCTTGAACTGAGTTCAGGCTATGACAAGAAGATCGGTATCGGTCATGTGGTGCGCTTTATGCCGGCTTACGAGAGCATCCGGAAGGCAGTGCTCGATGGGGAAATCGGAGGGGCGGCAGTCGCCCGGACCTTCCGGGGCGGTGCCAAGTTCCCCCAGGGCTGGCACGACTGGTTCGCCGATTTCGACCTAAGCGGAGGGGTGATCCTCGACCTTACCATCCATGACATAGACTACCTGCGCTGGCTCTTTGGCGATGTTGAGCGGGTTTACGCCAAGACCACCCACGGCAGGACCACTGCCCATCTGGAATGGGCTTTCATCCTGCTTCGCTTCAAGAACGGGGTCATGGCCCATGTGGAAGGCAGCTGGGCCAACTATCCCGGCGAGTTCTACACCACCTTGGAGATCGCGGGAGAGGGCGGGATGGTGAGCTACGACAGCCGCAAAACCCAGCCGATCCATGGAGTGAGCATCGATGGAGGACCAGTGGCAGTGAACGGCAGCAGCAGTGTCAGCGCCGATAGCCCCTACTACCTGGAACTGAAAGATATGGTTGACGCCATCCTCGAGGACAGGCCTCCGCGCGTTACAGTTGAAGACGCCTTGTCCACACTGAAGGTAACCCTGGCTGCGGTCGAATCTGCCCGCACCGGCCAGGTTGTCGAGCTTTAGGGAGGTGGATGCAGTGGTCAGGATCGGAATACTCAGCCTCGCCCATATGCATGCCTACAGCTACGCCGCAGCGGTGAACGCTCTGCCCAACGCGGAGCTGGTCGGCATCTTTGATCCCGAAAAGGAACGGGGAGAGAAGGGGGCCAAGCAGTTCGGCACGAGGTTTTTCTCCTCTCCTCAGGAGCTTCTCAAAGAGGTGGATGCGGTCATCATCTGTTCAGAGAACAGCCGCCACAAAGAGCTGACCCTTTTGGCTGCAGAACATGGCTGCCATGTGCTCTGCGAAAAGCCTATCGCCACCAACCTGGAAGACGCGCGGGAAATGATCGCAGCCTGCGAACGGGCTGGTGTGAAGCTTGCCACAGCCTTCCCCGTAAGATTTTCCAAGCCGGTGCAGGAGGTTAAGGAGCTTTTAGATCAGGGCCGGATCGGACAGGTTGTGGCCATCCGGGGCACTAACCAGGGGCAGATGCCGGGCGGCTGGTTCATCGACCCCGAACTTGCCGGCGGCGGTGCCGTGATCGATCACACTGTTCACGTGGTCGATGTGATCCGCTGGTTTTTACAGAAGGAGTTTGTCTCGGTCTATGCCGAAGTGGACAGCAGGATCTGGGGCATCCCCACAGATGACTGCGGACTGCTCAGCCTGGAGCTGGAAGGCGGGATCATCATGACCCAGGATGCCAGCTGGTCCAGGCCCCGCACCAACCCCACTTGGGGGAACGTCACTTTGGAAATCGTGGGGACGGCAGGCGTGATCCACCTCGATGCCTTTGCCGAGAACTTCTTAGTCTATAGCGATGGTAAGGGCCGCATCCTGGAACGCTTCTTCGGACTGGATATGGACAGCGGCCTGATCAAAGACTTCGTGGATGCTGTGGAGCAGGGCCGGGACCCGAGCGTCAGCGGCTATGACGGCCTGAAGGCTCTGGAAGTCGCCCTGGCGGCGTACGAATCAGCCCGCACGCGCCAGCCAGTTTCACTCGGCTGAAACTCAGCAGAACCTTGTGGCAGGGAGGGAGTAATATCACCGGCTTCATCAGACTAAGAGAATTCTTTCGAGCCCACAAGCGTTACTACATCACAGGCATCGCAGCGCTGATCCTGGTCAACTCAGCCCAGCTGGTGATGCCCAAAATGATCGGGAAGCTCACCGATCTGATTGCCGATGGAGAGTTCAGGCGCGCAGATCTGGTGCGCTTTTCTCTGCTGTTCATCGGACTGGCGGTGTTGATCGCCATCCTCCGCTATTTCTGGCGGGTGAACATTATGGGCACCGCCCGGAAGATGGAGTACACACTGCGCAACATGTTCTTTGAGCATTTGGAAAGCCTGTCCACCGAGTTCTTCAACTACAACAAGACGGGCGATCTCATGGCCCATGCCACAAATGACATCCACGCCGTCCGCATGGCCTTGGGCCCCGGGATTGTCAACTCAGTGGACGCTGTATTCCTTACATCTGTGACCATATACATGATGGCCAGCACGATCAGCTGGCGGCTCACCTTGGTCGCCTTGGTGCCGCTTCCCTTCATGATCGCAGTCGGCATCGGCTTTGGCAGGTTGATCCACCGGCGCTTCCGCCGTGTCCAGGAAGCCTTTGCGCTGCTTTCGGATCGCGCCCAGGAGAACTTCTCCGGGATCAGGGTGATCAAGGGCTTCGCCCGGGAGAAAAGCGAGGACGAGCGCTTCAGGGATGTGAACGAGCTGAACGTTGCACGCAACATGGACCTGGTGCGCGTGCATGCCCTCTTCCATCCCCTGATCGGTTACTGCGCCTCGCTGGCCTTTGTGATCATCTTGGGCTACGGCGGTTCGCTCGTGTTGAACGGAAGCATTTCCCTGGGAGATTTCGTGGCTTTCAACAGCTACCTGGGTATGCTGATCTGGCCGGTGATGGCCATCAGCTGGGTGATCAACACCATCCAGCGCGGGAAAGCGTCCATGGACAGGCTCAACACCATCTTCGCCAAGCGTTCAGAAATCGCAGATCCCGAAGAGAGTGCCCTGGAGCACCTGGAGGGCGGGATCGAGTTCAGAAACCTCACTTTCACCTATCCCAACTCAACCGAGCCTGTGCTCAAGGGAATCAGCGCTGAGGTTCAACCTGGCCAGGTGGTGGGCATCCTCGGCCGCACCGGCTCTGGCAAGACCACCCTGCTCAACCTGCTTCTGAGGCTTTACGACACTGAGCGGGGCATGATCAAGCTGGATGGCGTGGACATCCAGGACATTTCCCTGGAAGTTCTGCGCACCAACATCGGTTATGTGCCCCAAGAGAGCTTCCTTTTCTCCACCACCATCAACGAGAACATCGACTTTGCCGCCACGGGCAGCAGCCTCGAGCGGGTGATGGAGTACGCCAAGATCGCTGAGGTCTATGGCAACATCATGGAGTTCCCCAACAAGTTCGATACTATCGTTGGGGAAAGGGGCGTCACCCTTTCCGGCGGCCAGAAACAGCGCATCGCCCTGGCCAGAGCTTTGATCAAGGAACCCCGGATCTTGATCCTCGATGACAGCTTCTCCGCAGTAGACACGGAAACGGAAGAAGCCATCCTTCAGAACCTGCGCAGGGTCCTGCCGGGAAAGACGGTGCTGATCGTCTCACACCGCATCTCCACCATCAAGCACGCTGATCAGATCTTCGTGGTGGAAGAAGGCAGGATCACCCAGAGGGGCAGGCATGAAGAACTGGTGGACGAGCCAGGGCTGTACAGTGAACTCTACCACAAGCAGCTGCTGGAAGAACAGATCCACAGCGTCCGCTGACCATAAGGCAAAGTAGGTGAAAGAAGTTGGATTACCTGCAGGAAGAGCAGACCCTGGGCAAAGCCTATGACAGCCGGCTCATGCGCAGGCTGCTCACATATACCAAGCCATACAGATCGCGCATCTTTTTGTGCATTTTCCTGCTCTTGCTCGTCGCGATCATCGATCTGGCGAATCCTTACGTGATCAAGGTGGCCATCGATGACCACATCTTAGGTGCGAAGCACCCGTATGTGGTAGTGGAAAGAACGGTGGAGCATCCAGCACTGGTCAACATCCAAGGCTACTTCCTGCTCAGGGAAGATCGCCTTCGTGAAGACGCTCCGGGCATCAGGCTGGAACTGGTCCGGGAAGATGGGCAGCAGCTTCTGCGCAGCCCTGATGGAGAGCTTACCCTGTTTCTCACCCCAGAAGAAGCTCGCGAACTGAGAAGCTTCGAACTGGAGTCAGTCCTCAAGCTGGGCGTCCTCCTGTTTGTGCTGATGACGGCGGGCTTTGCCCTCAACTACGTGCAGGTGTACCTGCTCCAGTACACGGGGCAGCGCATCATGTTCGATATCCGCCAGCAGCTTTTCAGCCACATCCAGCGCCTGTCCCTGGCGTTTTTTGACCGCAGTCCCGTGGGGCGCTTGGTGACGAGGGTGACAAACGATACCGAAAACCTCAATGAGATGTACACCAATGTGGTGGTCAACCTCTTCAAAGACGTTTTCATGGTCATCGGCATCATTTTCGTCATGTTCAAACTGGATGTGCGCCTGACCCTTGCTTCTCTGGCCGTGCTGCCCGTGATCGTGGTGATCGCGGCAGTCTTCCGCATCAAAGCCCGGGTGGCTTACCGGGAGACCCGGACGCGCCTGGCCCGCATCAACGCCAACTTCGCGGAAACCATTTCCGGGATGCGCGTGGTGCAGATCTTCAGGCAGGAGAAGCGGAAGTACAGGGAGTTTGAGCAGATCAACGGGGATCACTACCAAGCGAGTATGCGGGAGCTGATGGTCTACGCGATCTTCCGGCCGGCCATCAACCTTGTGGACCTTCTCGCGAAGGTGCTGCTTATCTGGGTGGGGGGTAACCTGCTCCTCAACCGTTCCCTGGAATTCGGGGTGCTTTACGCCTTCGTCTCTTACATCGAGATGATGTTCCGGCCCATCAACGACCTTACGGAAAAGTTCAACATTCTCCAGGCCTCCATGGCCTCGGCGGAGCGCATCTTCCAGATCCTCGATGAAAAGCCGGCCATTCAGGACCCGCCCAATCCTGTGCCTCTCGGCGAAGTGAAGGGCCGCATCGAGTTTAAGAATGTTTGGTTTGCCTACGTGGGAGAAGATTGGGTGTTGAAGGACGTCTCCTTTGCTGTGGAACCCGGCCAGACCGCGGCCTTTGTTGGAGCGACCGGTGCCGGCAAGACCACTATCATGAGCCTGCTCACCCGGTTTTATGACATCCAAAAAGGGCAGATCCTGATCGATGGCAGGGATATCAGGGAGCTGAGCAAGGAAGAGCTGCGGAGGAATATCGGGCTTGTGATGCAGGACGTGTTCCTGTTCTCGGGCAATATCCGGGAGAACATCAGGCTTTACAACCCTGAGATTTCTGAAGAGCGGATCGAAGAGGTTGCCCGCTATGTGAATGCTCACCACTTCATTGAAAGGCTCCCAAAGCAGTACGATGAGCCGGTCACCGAAAGAGGTTCCACTCTTTCCGCCGGCCAGCGGCAGCTGATCGCCTTTGCCAGGACCCTGGCCTACGACCCGGCCATCCTGATCCTCGATGAGGCCACGGCCAGCATCGATACGGAAACGGAGCAGCTCATCCAGGACGCGCTGCCCAGGCTGCTCAAGGGCAGGACCAGTTTGGTGGTGGCGCACAGGCTGTCCACCATCCAAGATGCCGATGTGATCATCGTGATGCACAAAGGTCGGGTGCATGAAATGGGCAGCCATCAAGAGCTCCTGGCCAAGAAGGGGCTGTATTACAATCTGTTCCTGCTGCAGTACAAAGAAGACTTCAGTGCGGAAGGGGCAAGTTAGCGGCAGAGGTACGAACGGAACTCATCCCGCGGTATAGGAGAGCAGATCTGCAGCTGCTCTCCATTTTTCTTTGGGTGGGGAAGACTCACTTCCGTGTGATGCAGGGCGAGACGCTGATTGCCGCCGCCCGCGGCGTAGCGCCGCTCTCCCATGAGTGGATGGCCGAGGGCGGCAAGGTGTCTGCGGATCTGGTGGGTACGCCCGGTTAAGATCTCCACCGCCAGTTCCGTGCAGTGGGGATGCACCTGCAGGGGCGCCACCTTGGTCAGGGCCGGGTGCCCGTCAAGTGGAAGGTCAATCTCTGCCGGCTTCTCGAGCTGACCTTGGCAGATCGCGTAGTAGCAGCGTCGGACCCGGCCCGCGCCCCACAGCTCAGTGAGGGCGGCCTGGACGGCCGCATCTTTGGCAAAGACCAAAACCCCCGAAGCGGGGGTGTCCAGTCTGTGGACCGGTCGGGGAGTGAGCCGGATACCCTTTGCCAAGAAGAAACCCGCCACCTGGTTCGCTGCGCCGCGCCCATCCTGCACGGAATAAGTGGGCAGCCCGGCGGGTTTGTCGATTGCCAAGAGCCATGCATCTTCATAAAGGATCACAAGTTCAGCAGGGCTCGCTGCGGGCAGTTTGAGCTGCTCCTGCGCGGGGAGGACTACCTGGACAAAATCTCCTTGCCGCAGTTTGCTCTTGCTGTGGGCCGGACGCCCGTTGACAAGGAGGCCCCTGGTGCGCACCGCCTTCTGCAGGCGCCGGCTGGAGATGCCCAGACGCTGCCTGGCGAACGCTCCCAGCTCCCAACCTGCCCACGGGGCTTCCACTTCTGCCTCTGCCAAGATTACTTTGTCCTCCATAACCGGCTCCTCAGCTTTGTTTTTGGTACTTATTTGCCAAGGGGCCCCATATCCCTGCTCAAACGCTGCGGGCAAAGGTGATGTTCAGCACGTTTCCCCATTTGTCCAGGGTGGTTTTCATCTGCTGTTTGAAGTCCCCCAAACTCATGATCTGGGAGATGGAAGCCATGTTGGTGAACATATCATAAATGCCGAGGGCGTCATCATAGGCCGCCTTCAGCTTCGCCAGGTTGTCCTTTAGTTCGGAAACGGTCTCGTTAAGCTTTGCGTTTTCTTCCTCAAGTTTGCGGATGTATGCGTCTTTGTCTGCCAGTCTGCCCAGACTGGAGCCCAGTTTGCCAAAGGCCTGCAAAATGGCGATGGGGTCTGGATCCGCCAGGCGTTTTTCCAGGGTTTCCAGTCTGCGGTTGAGGGCATGTATGTACTCAGGCAGGCCTTGGAATGCTTCCACCAATTTGGGATCGATGCTGAACTCGGCACGGGTCCTGGTTTCGGGAGCTTTGGCTTTAGGAGCCGTTTCTTGGCGCTCTTTACGCAGGACGTTATAGTAGAGCATGCCGATGGCTGCTTCGGAGCGGTGGGGAAGGAGCTGGGCACAGCGCCGGAAGGCTTCCGTCAAGGGCAGGTTCTCCTCCTTTGCCTTTACAGTCTGTTCCCAAACTAGATCCTTTTCTTCCTGCGTCCACATGCGCACCGCGCCGCGAGTGGTCAGAGCACCCTGCTTCTCGTCGGCCGACATGGTCAGTCCTCCTCTGCCGTTGGTTTATCTATTATTATGACCAGCAACGAGGGTCTTATACTAGGCCGTATTTCCATCCTGGTATGTGCAAGACATGCAAAAAGCGCGAAAAAAGCGTTCCTAAAGACAGGATTCTGCTAGAGAGAGGAGAATAAAGTAGCTCAAACCAAAAAAGGTCCCCCAAAAGAGGACCTTGTGTTTCCTTGAGCGACAAGGGGCAGGCGCAGACGACTGAAAAGTGAACTCGCCTGCTTCTTGTCCTCACTGTTTAGTTGGGGGCGTAAAGCCAGTAGGATCGACGATGATTGTCCTGGCCCGTTCATAATGCACAAACCCGGGCTTGGCCCCTTTGGGTTTCCGCACATATTTCCGCAAGGTGTAATCTACTTCCGCCTTGGGCGAAGTTCGCTGGGCGGAGAAGTAGGCTGCGAGCTGGGCAGCCAAGACGAGAGTGTGATGGGGGATCTCGCCTTCCGCCATTATGGCGACGTGACTGCCGGGAGTTCCTCGGGCGTGGAGCCAGAGGTGTTTGGGACCGGTCAGGTGGAAGGTGAGTTCGTCATTCTGCCTGTTGTTGCGGCCTACCAAGATGGTGATCCCGTCGGGTGAGAGGTAGCGGTCCGGCCCTGGAGACGCGGTCTTCCGCTCTTTCTGCCGTGTCGTCCGCTGCTCCAGATAGCCCGTGCCCATCAGCTCCCGCTCGATCTCACGCAGAAGGGCGGGCGAGTCTGCCTGCTCGATCTGGAGAAGGACTTCCTCCAGATAGGCTTTCTCCGCCAGGATTCCCGCCAGCTGCTCCTCACTGTGGCGCCGGCTGGCTTTCGCCTTGTGGTAGCGCTTGAAGATGCGCTGGATGTTGGCACTGGGCGAAAGGCGCGGATCGAGGGGGATGCTCACCAACTGCCCGTCTTGGGAGTAGTCGGGAACCTGAACTTCACTGGCTCCCGCCGGGATGAGATGGAAATAGGCGGTGAGGAGCTCGCCTTGGAGTCGCAGCAGGCCGGCGTGCTCCGCTTCCTGGAGGGCCAGGTTGTGGATGGCCTCTTTCTTGGCGAGGCGTTTTAGATGCTGCCCCACCTTGCGGCGCAGGACGCCTTTTGCTTCCGTCAGCTGTTTAAACGACTGCTTCAGGGAAAGGACTGCCCCAACCAAGGTGTTGGTGGAAGGGAAGGGCTGTGCACGGCGGCCGGTGAGGGTGTAGGCTGCAAAGTCGTCGGTGTCGGGGTAATATGCGGGATTTCCCCCGCCCAGGACTTCCTGAAGAAGGCTGGAAAAGGCCTTCTGAACCTGCTGCCAGTCCGCTTCGGCAAGTTCAGATCGAACTGTTCTGGTATCGAGGCCAGCTCTGCAGAGGACCTCTTTGGCCGCAGCCGCGCTGAAACCCTGGAAGGAGTCGGCGAGCCACTTCCAGACAGGCGTCTGCCCAGGCATTAGGCGGATCTCGTCCACAAACTGTTCGGCGGAGAGGGAAGCAGGATCAAGCTTGCCCTGGTCTGAAGGGGGCATGTACTTCCTTCCGGGAAGGATATCCCGTCCGGGCACGCGCCGCAGGGCATCGAGGATCATCCCCTGGGAGTCAACCAGGTAGAGGTTGCTCTGCCGGCTCATGATCTCCAGAACCAAGCTCAGTTCGGCCGGTCTTCCCAGTTCGTCTATGGTCTCAAAGCGCAGCTGAACGATGCGGTCAAAGCCCTGCTGCTCGATGGTGAGCAGGCGGCCTGGCTCCAGGTACTTGCGCAGAAGCATGCAGAAATTGGGGGGAGTCTGGGGGTTGAGCAGGTTTTCCTCCATGGTGTGAAAACGGGGATAGACCGGATCGGCCGAGAGGAGCAGGGTCTCTGTGCAGCCTGGCAGCCTCATCTGCAGGGTTACTGTGGCTTCATCTGGCTGGTATATTTTGAGGACCCGGCCGTTGCGCAGAAGCTCCTTTAGCTCGTCGGTCAAAACCTTGATTGTCAGGCCGTCTAAGGGCATAGTACCACCTCGCCTGCCTATTATATCACCTGCAAACCACCCTCACAACCAAGCAGGTGAATGCGGGCCCATGGAGAACTTTAGAGCGGGTAAGGAGTTGTTGACCATGAGAAGACGCACCATGCTTGTCCTTTTAGTGCTGGCTCTGCTCTCGAGCATTGTTATGGCCCAGACCAGCACATCCCTCACTAACCTTGACGCTGGTTTTCAGGCCCTCCTCTTCCACGCCGCCAGGCTCGATGAGTCATATCCTGAAGCTTTCCGGCGCTATACTCCCATTGCCATGGCCATTGATGCCTTCGGCAAAGCAGTGAAGGAGGAAGACCAGGCGGGCGAAGCCAGCCTGATGCTCGGGTTGATCTATACTTACCTGGAGCGGCCCGGCACCGCTCTCGATTACTACCTGCGCTTTGCCGAACTGAATCCGGAAGACGCTTGGGTGCATGCCCTGATCGGCGATCGCTACGCGGAGATGGGACGCTTGAACGAGGCGGAGCAGAGCTACCGCTTGGCTTTGGCAGGTGCTCCTGATGAAGGCTCCTGGGCGCGGGCGCATTACGGCCTCGGCGCCGTGGCGCTTGAGAGGGGACAGTACAGCCAGGCTAAGGAATCCTTCGAACTCGCCCTCGAGCAGGCCGAGGACTTTTTCGATGCCCGCTTGGGTTTGGGCCAGGCCCTTTACCATCTTGGCGAGTATGAGCAGGCCATTGAGGTCCTGGAAGTTGCCCACCTGCAGTGGCCCAGATCCCTGACCATGCTGCAGTATTTGGGCTGGAGCTATGAAGCCGCCGGGCTCAGCGATCAGGCTGCCCATGCCTTTGACCGCCTGGCGGAGCTTGGCGGCGGGAACTGAGCCTGCGCCTAGGACCGGCGTAATATTCTCCCCTTTCCCGGAATAAGATGGTGCCAGAAAAAGGCGGCATCTGCCAGGAAAGAAGTGAACTGCGTGAGCAAAGACTGGTCCTCTGCTGCCCTGGGGAGGCTTATCAGAGAGCTGGATGTCGATCCCGACGCGGGGCTTTCTAACCGCGAAGCCGAAGCGCGCCTCAGCCGCTTCGGCCCAAATGAGCTTGTCACCAAACCGCCAATTTCACCTTGGCGGCTTTTTCTTCATCAGTTCCAGGACTTTATGGTGCTGGTCCTCCTTGGTACGGTGGTGATCTCTGTCCTCCTTGGTGAGCATCTGGATGCCGCGGCCATCTCTGCCATCCTGCTTCTCAACGCTGTCTTGGGGTTTGTCCAGGAGTACCGGGCAGAACGATCCCTTGAGATGCTTAACAAACTCGCAGGCGATCACTGCCGCGTGCTGCGGGATGGGCAGAAGACCGTCCTGGACGTGTCGCACTTGGTTCCCGGAGACATCATCCTTCTGGAGCCTGGCGATCGCGTCCCTGCCGATGCCCGTCTTTGGGAATCCCAGCTCCTGAGCGTGGACGAGTCGAACCTGACCGGTGAATCCGTTCCCAGCAGCAAGGACGAGAAATCCCTGGGAGATGAGCGCACTCCCCTCGGCGACCGCCGCAACATGGTCTTTAAGGGCACCCTGGTTACCCGCGGCTTTGCCAAGGCGGTGGTCACAGCCACCGGTATGGAAACCGAGATCGGGCGCATCGCCCATCTGCTGCAGGAGAAGGGAGACACGGAGACGCCTCTTCAAAGGCGCCTGCAGCAGCTTGGGAAGGTGCTGGTTCTGGTCTGTGCCGCGATCGTAGCCGTCGTTTTCGCTGCGGGAGTTCGGCAGGGACTGCCCCCTTACAAGATGTTCATGGTGGCAGTCACCCTTGCGGTGGCGGCCATCCCTGAAGGCCTGCCGGCCGTGGTGACCATCGCCCTCTCCGTAGGCGTCCAGCGCATGAGCCGTCAAAACGCTATCATCCGCCAGCTGCCTGCAGTGGAGACCTTGGGCTGCGCCACCGTGATCTGCTCAGACAAAACCGGTACCCTGACCGTGAACCAGATGGAAGTGCAGCAGGTCTGGACTGCACGGGGACTTTTCGGCGAGTCCGGACTCAAGGTGGATCCTGAACTGCAGGATGATCTCTGGTGGAGCGCCGCAGTGGGCGCTCTCTGCACCAAGGCGGAGGCCTACCCCGATGGCCGGGTGTTTGGCGACCCCACGGAAGTCGCCCTCCTGCGCCTTGCGGAGCGCGCCGGTTTGAGCCAGCGTCAGCTGCGGAAATCTCTGCGGGAAGTGCGAGGCATCCCGTTCAGTTCAGAACGGAAGCGGATGAGTGTGGTGGTTCAGGCAGGGAGGGACTACACGGTCCTGGTGAAAGGGGCGCCCGATGTGGTCCTGCCCCGCTGCACGCACATCCTGGTGGGAACGGAGGTCGTCCGCCTGACTCCAGACCTGCGGCGGGAAGCGCAGGTGGTGCTCGATGCCATGGCGGATCAGGCTCTGCGGGTGCTGGCCGCGGCCTTCAAGCCCTGGGGCCCGCAGCTTCCCCCGGAGGAGCAGTGGGAGCAGGGGCTGATCCTGGCCGGCCTTTTGGGCATGATCGATCCGCCGCGGCCTGAAGCGGCCGCCGCTGTCCAGGCTGCTCGGCTGGGCGGGGTGCGCACGATCATGGTAACGGGCGACCACAAAAAGACGGCGGCGGCCATCGCCGAACGGATCGGGCTTTTGACACCACAGGCCAGCGGCGTGCTCACGGGAAGTGAATGGGAGGCACTCACTGACAGGCAGCAGCGGGAAGCGATCAAGACCACCGCTGTGTTTGCCAGGGTGGCGCCAGCCCACAAGCTCTCCATCGTCAGGGCGCTCCAGGCAAACGGTGAGATCGTGGCCATGACCGGTGACGGGGTAAACGATGCTCCCGCGGTGAAAGAGGCGCACATCGGGGTGGCAATGGGCATCCAGGGAACGGATGTCACCCGTGAAGCTTCAGATATGGTGCTGCTCGATGACAACTTCGGCACGATCATCATGGCTGTGCGCGAAGGGCGGGGGATCTACGACAACATCCGCAAGTTCATCCGCTACCTGCTGGGCTGCAATGCGGGCGAGGTTCTAACCATGCTCGCGGCCACTCTCCTCGGCCTGCCGCTGCCCCTTATCCCCCTCCAGATTCTGTGGATGAACCTCGTTACCGACGGCTTGCCCGCGATTGCCTTGGGCCTCGATCCGGTGGAAAGGGATATCATGCTTCAGAAGCCCCGCCGCCCAAGGGAAGGGGTTTTTGCCCGGGGTCTGCTCCGGCGCATCCTCTTCGCCGGCCTGACCATCAGCTTGACGACGCTGGCCCTTTTCCTTTTCAGCCTCTGGTACTACCCTGGTCAGGTAGAACGGAGCCGCACCCTGGCCTTCACCGTCCTTGTCTTCGCACAGCTCATCTACGCTTTCCAGTGCCGCTACGAACGCCATTCCATCTTTGAGCTGGGCATCTGGGGCAACACCTATCTGATCCTGGCCGTGCTCCTCTCAGGAGCAGCACAGGTTCTGCTGCTCTACACACCCCTTCTGAGCGAAATCTTCCAGACAGTGCCCTTGACGGGTGATGATTGGCTGCTTGTGGGCCTGTTTTCGGTCTTTCCCCTTTTTGCAGAGACATCGGTGCTGCTCCTCAAGCGAGCAGTCAGGAAGCGCCTTGCCCTTTGGAAAGTTTAGCTGGCATGCAGGACTATTGTGCTAGAACAAGAAATATGGGACTAAAATGCTGAGGTTTGGAGGACACCCGTGATCAAGAGCATGACAGGCTTTGGGCAGGGAGAGGCGGCAAGCGACCGGTACTCGGCCCGCATCGAACTGCGCAGCGTCAACCACCGCTATCTCGACATGTTTCTACGCGTCCCTAAGCAGTACAGTCAGCTGGAAGAGGTCCTGCGCAGGGTGATCGCGGAAAGAGTTTCCCGCGGCAGGATAGAAGCCGCGGTCTCTGTGGAGGAATTTGCACAAAAAGAGAGAAATGTACGGTTAAATGCCCCTCTGCTGCAGGGCTATCTCCGTGCCCTGGAGGGGATCAGAGAGATTTTGGGCAGCGACGAGAAGATAACCTTGAGCCAGATCCTCGCCCTTCCCGGGGTTCTTGAGGTGGAGGAACCGGAAGCCGATTGGGAGGATCTCCAGAAGGTCCTGGGTGAAGCTGCAGCTCAGGCCCTGGACGATCTGGAGCGGATGCGTGCCGCAGAAGGCGCTCGCCTCTTCTCAGATCTGCAGGAGAAGATAGTGCATCTGGAGGAACTCCAGTCCGCCGTGGCCCAGGTCGCTCCTCAGGTAGTTGAGGATTACCGGGCACGCCTGAGCGAGCGTCTGCGTGACCTTCTGCATGGGACAACCCTTACCGAGGAACGCTTTTTGGCAGAAGTGGCTCTTTTTGCTGACCGATGCAGCATCGATGAAGAACTGGTGCGTTTAGGCAGTCACACTCAGCAGCTGAAAGAACTGCTGCACTCTACCCAACCGGTAGGGCGCAAGCTTGATTTCTTGATACAGGAAATGAACCGCGAGGTGAACACCATCGGCTCGAAGAGCAGCAGCGTGCAGGTAGCTGGCTTGGTGGTGGAGCTGAAGAGTGAGCTCGAGAAGGTGCGCGAACAGGTGCAGAACATTGAGTGACAGCTCAAGATGCCCAGGTTCTAGCAGTGCTGAATCTGTCATGCGAAGGAGGTGAAGAGAATGTCGCTGCCGGCTTTGACCCCGGAAGAGAAACTGAATGCCCTGAGGAAGGCCCAGGAGATGCGCAGCAAGCGTGCTGAACTGCGGAACAAGCTGAAGAAGGGTACCATCTCCCTCCGGGAGGTGCTGGACAAGACTGATGACGAGGTGGTGGCCAGAATGAGGGTCACCTATCTGCTGCAGTCGCTGCCGCAGGTTGGCAAGGTTACTTCCGAGAAGCTCATGCGGGAAATCGGGATCAATGAGAACAGACGCGTCCAGGGTTTGGGTAAACGGCAAAAGGAACAGCTGCTTCAGAGGTTAGGATAGGAGTAAGGAGCTTGGAACATGGGCATCCAGTTGATCAACATCGGCTTTGGCAACATAGTAGCGGCTAACAGAATCGTAGCAATAGTCAGTCCAGAGTCGGCTCCCATTAAGCGCATGGTGCAGGAAGCCAGGGATCGCGGCATGCTCATCGATGCCACTTACGGCAGACGCACCAGGGCAGTTATTATCGCTGATAGCGACCACATAATCTTGTCAGCAGTGCAACCCGAAACTGTGGCACATCGACTCACAAGTAGAGATAGTTTAGAAGCTAATGAGAAGTAGGGGGTTGCTGCTGGATTGATGGGAACAAAGAAGGATATGCGGAGTGGTGGGCCAAAAACGAAGGGGTTTCTCATAGTTCTGTCCGGTCCCAGCGGTGCGGGCAAGAATTCTGTGATGAACGCCGTTTTTCCCACCATTCCCAATTTACGGTACTCAGTAAGCGTGACGACCCGGCCGCCGCGGGCGGGCGAGGTTCACGCGGTCGATTATTTCTTCTGCAGTGAAGAAGAATTTGACCAGATGCTCCAAGATGATCTATTATTAGAGTCAGCGACGTTCGTGGGCTACCGCTATGGTACGCCCAAGCAGTTCGTTTTGGAGCAGATCGAAGCAGGCAACGCAGTAATCATGGATATCGACATTCAGGGTGCTGCCCAGATACGGAGCAAGATGCCCGAAGCGGTGTTGGTCTTTCTGCTGCCGCCTACCCCAGAGGAACTGAGCAAGCGTCTGAGGCTTCGTGGTTCAGATTCAGAAGAAGTGATCAGGCGCCGCCTGGCGAAATCCAGGGATGAGGTCAAACACATCGTCGACTACGACTACTTCATCGTTAACGATGATCTGAACAGGGCTGCCGAGCAGCTCCGCCAGATCATCCTCAGCGAGTGGTGCAGGGTATGCCGCATAGATCTGGAGCATCTTCAGGAACTTTGGAAAGGGGGGTCGGATCTTGAAGCCACAGAAAGCTAATCGCTATGAGGCTATTATGGTCGTCTCCCAGAGAGCCCGGCAGCTGATTGACGGAGCAGAACCCGTGATGGAAACCAAAGCCTGTAAGCCTGTGACCATCGCCCTTGAGGAACTGGAAGCAGGCAAGATCAAATGGGAGTCTAAGTGACTGCACTAGTGCGAGCCTGTGGTGGATGCCACGGGCTTTTTTTCGAGGTGAGGGCAGCGTGGACGGAAAACGCTATGCAGGAGTGATCGTAGATGTGCGGGCGGGGGCGGTGAACCGCGTTTTTCAGTATGCCATCCCGGAACGCTTTCGGGAACGCATCGAGCTGGGGCACCGCGTCTTGGTACCCTTCGGCAGCCGCAGGCTGGAAGGGTACGTGATCGAGTTCAGCAGCGAGCTCGAAGTGGAAGAGGAAAGGCTGCGGAGCATCATCAAGCCCCTTGACGACAGGCCCTTGATCCTGCCTTCCCTGGTGGAACTAGCCCGCTGGCTCGCAGACACCTACGCCGGCCTTTTTTCCGAAGCCCTCCAGTATATGCTGCCGCCCGCCTATCGCTTCGGAAGGGAGCGGGTGGGAGCGAAGACAGCCCAGATGGTCACCTTGGTGCAGCCCGAGCCCCAGCTGCGGGCTAACGCGGTGGCCCAGAGGCGGGTCGTTGAGATCCTTCAGACCCGCGGCGCGATGCTGGCTTCAGAGCTCATTGCCCTCGCGGAGGCTTCCAGTGCAACCCTGCGCTCCCTGGAGCAGCAGGGAGTTATAACCATGGGAGAAGTGCGCGTTGAGCGCCGGGTGGAGGCTGACCCAGTGGCTGATCCGCAGGTAGTGCTCACCGAAAGGCAGAGCGCAGCAGTGGAGGCCATACTATCTGAGCTGGACGGGGCACGCCGCCCAGTTCTGCTCCATGGCGTGACGGGAAGCGGCAAGACCGAAGTCTATCTGCAGGTGATCGCCGAGGTTCTCCGCCGCGGCAGGCAGGCTATTGTCCTGGTACCCGAGATCGCCCTTACCCCTCAGGTGCTGGGCCGCTTCGCCGCCCGTTTTCAGGATCGGGTCACGGTGCTCCACAGCGCCCTTTCCCTCGGTGAACGGTTTGACCAGTGGTGCAAGATCTACGAGGGGCGTGTCGATGTGGTGGTTGGAGCACGCTCGGCAGTGTTTGCACCGCTGCCCCGCCTCGGCCTGATCGTGTTGGATGAGGAGCACGAACGCACCTACAAGCAGGAAGAAGGTTCGATCCGCTACCACACAAGGGAGGTGGCCATCAAGCGCTGTGAGCTGGTGGGAGGGCAGGTTGTGCTCGGCAGCGCCACTCCTGCTGTGGAGAGCTACCACCAGGCACTTAAGGGCGAGTACGTCCTCGCTGAGCTTCCTGAACGGGTGGAAAAACGGCCCCTGCCTGCTATCGAGGTTGTTGACATGCGGGAGGAGTTTTCCGAGGGCAACCGCAGCATGTTCAGCCGCCGCCTCAGGGATGAGCTGGCTGCCTTAGCCGGAACTGACCGTCAGGCGATCATGCTCCTCAACAGGCGGGGCTTTTCCTCCTTTGTGCTCTGCCGGGAGTGCGGGGAAGTGCTGGGCTGCCCCAACTGCCAGGTTTCCCTTACATACCACAAGGGAGTGAACCGGCTGAAATGCCACTACTGCCTGCACCAGGAACCGCTGCCGGAGAGATGCCCCCGCTGCGCTTCCCCTTACCTGCGGCAGTTCGGAGTGGGTACTGAACAGCTGGAGGAAGCCCTGAACAAAGAGTTTCCTGCTCTGCGCACGGTGCGCCTCGACGCCGATACCACCAAGCGCAAGGGGGCCCACGCCTCCATCCTGCGCCAGTTCGCCCAGGGGCAGGCGCAGGTGCTCATCGGTACGCAGATGGTTGCCAAAGGCCTGGACTTTCCCCGGGTCACCCTGGTGGGGGTGCTGGCTGCCGATCTGAGCCTGCGTTTTCCGGATATCCGCTCGTCGGAGCGGACCTTCCAGCTGCTTACCCAGGTAGCGGGACGCAGCGGCCGGGGCGACCTGCCGGGAACCGTGATCATCCAGGCCTACGATCCGCACCATTTTGCTGTCGAGGCTGCCCGAAGCCATGACTATCTCGGCTTCTACCGCAGGGAGATCGGGTTCCGCAGAGCTTTGGGCTATCCGCCCTTCCGCTGCCTGACCCGCATCCTCTGCAGCGGCCCGAAGAAGGAAGCAGAAGAAGCCTGCCGCGCGATCGCCGATCACCTGCTGCGGCAGGGTGCTGCCGAGCGTGATCTTTTGGGACCCTTTCCGGCTCCCCTGAGCCGGATCCAGGGCCGGTACCGCTGGCAGGTTCTGGTTAAGAGCGATGCACCCCTGGAAGGCCTGAATGCCCTTCCAGACCTGCCGGGAGAGGTACAGGTGACGGTGGATCTTGATCCTCTCCAGATGCTTTAGGTATGCTATAATAGATAAAGAAGAATTGAGGTGGCGCCCATGGCCGTACTGCCCATAATCAAAATCGGAGATCCCATTCTCCAGGTGCGGGCTCAGGAAGTGAGCAGGATAACGAAGAAGATCTCCAAACTTATCGATGACATGATCGAAACCATGAACGACGCCAACGGCATCGGGCTGGCGGCGCCGCAGGTGGGTGTGAGCCAGCGCATCATCGTGGTCGATCTCGGTGAAGGCCCCGTGGTGCTGATCAACCCGGTGATCCAGGGCGCCAAGGGCGAGGAGATCGATGTGGAGGGATGCCTGAGCATCCCAGAACGCTGGGTCTACGTGAAAAGGGCTGCCGAGATTGAGGTGACGGGCCAAAACGAGAAGGGCAAACCCGTGCGCCTCACGGCTGAGGGTTATTTCGCTCGAGCTCTGCAGCACGAGATAGACCATCTTGATGGGATCCTGATGCTCGACCGCAGCCTCGGCGAGGCTGAGTTTGAGGATCTGGAAGAAGAGGAAGAACCTGCCAGCCCTGAGGAGCTGGAGAACCAGGCGGAAGCGGGTGAGTGAATGCGCATCTTGTTCATGGGTACACCCGAGTTTGCCGTGCCCAGCTTTGAGGCCTTGGTTCGTGAGTTCGAAGTAGTGGGAGCAGTCACTCAGCCCGACCGGCCCGCTGGCCGGGGCCAGCGCGTGGTGTTTCCTCCGGTGAAGAGGGCGGCCCTTGCCCACGGCGTTCCTGTCCTGCAGCCGGAACGGATCAACCGTCCCGAGGTCATGGCGCAATTAGAAGCCATGGAGGCGGACCTGTTCGTAGTGGTGGCCTTCGGCCAGAAGATCCCCGATAGGCTTTTGGCTGCCCCAAGAAATGGCTGCATAAACGTGCACAGCTCGCTTCTTCCCAAGTACCGCGGCGCGGCGCCGATCAACGCCGCCATCCTTAACGGCGATACCGTTACCGGTGTGACCACCATGTACTTGGGCTCTGGATGGGATGACGGGGACATTATCCTCCAAGAAGAAGAGCCGGTTTTTCCAAGGGATACTGCAGGGGCGCTGCACGATCGCTTGATGGTCAAAGGTGCCCGGCTGCTCCTGGATACAGTGCGGCTCATTGCCTGCGGCACCGCCCCGCACAGTCCCCAGGACCACTCTCAAGCAACCTACGCCTTCAAGCTCAAAAAAGAAGATGCCCGGGTGGACTTCAGACGGCCCGCAGAAGAGCTGGATCGCCTGATCCGAGCAATGAACCCTTGGCCGGTAGCCTGGACCGAGATCAAAGGCGAGATTGTCCGCCTGTGGGAAGCCTGCCCATGTCAGGAATCGGGCACTCCCGGCGAGATCCTGTCCATGACTGGGCAGGGGCTGCTTGTGGCCTGTGGCAGCGGCTCCCTGATCCTTAAGAAGATGCAGCGGCCCAGCGGTAAGGTGCTGTCCGGCCTTGACTTTGCCAATGGTTTGCGTCTGCGTGTTGCGGAGATATTAGGCTAAGGAGGAGGAGATACCATGTTCTATGATCCTACTTTCATCCTGGTCCTTCCGGCTTTGATCCTTGCCATGTATGCCCAGTTCAAAGTGAAGACCACCTTTGCCCGTTATCTACAGGAAAGGGCCTACGCCGGACTCTCAGGAGCACAGGTGGCCAGGCAGATTCTCAACGCCAACGGGCTGCACAACGTCAGTGTGGAGAGGATCGGTGGTGAACTGACCGATCACTACGATCCCCGCTCAGGAACGGTGCGCCTCTCGCCCATGGTCTACGACGGCACAAGCGTGGCAGCCATTGGAGTGGCCGCCCACGAGGTGGGCCATGCGGTGCAGCATGCCCGGGGCTATGTGCCGCTGGGACTGCGGACCAGCCTGTTTCCCATTGCATCCATCGGTTCTCAGATGGCTTTTCCCCTTTTCATACTGGGATTTCTGTTCAGCATCGATGTGCTCATGCTGGTGGGCATCTGGTTCTTCATCGCGGCCCTCGGCTTCCAGCTGATCACTCTTCCAGTCGAGTTTAACGCTTCAAAACGGGCTATGGCGGCACTGCAGTCGGGGGGCTACCTCACAAAGGCTGAGGTACCCAAAGCCCAGGCGGTGCTCAGCGCGGCGGCCCTTACCTACGTTGCCGCGGTGGCTGTGGCCGCTTCCCAGTTGATCCGTCTGCTCTTCCTGAGAGGTCAGCGGAGACGTTGATGAACCCCCGTTCCAATCCCCGGTACTTAGCAGTTGTCACCCTCAGTATGCTGGAAGAATCCCAGGAGTTCCTCAAGGATCTGGTGGACCGCCAGATCCGTCAAAGCGCGCTCAGCAGGCTGGACCAAGGCCTGTTCACAGAGCTCGTTTTCGGCGCGGTGCGTATGCAGAGAAGCCTCGACTACGTGCTTTCTCAGTTCAGCTCCAGACCCGTGGAGAAAATCCAGCCTGCCCTGCGCAACATCCTGCGCCTAGGCGTTTACCAGCTGCTCTATCTGGACCGCATCCCTCCTTCCGCGGCGGTTAACGAATCGGTGAAGCTGGCCCGTGCGTTCGGACACGAAGGCACAGCTCGCTTCGCCAACGGCTTGCTTCGCCAGGTGCTGCGGGGCAGGGATGCAATTCGCTACCCCTCTTGCGAAGAAGACCCCGTGGAATACCTTGGGCTTAAGTACTCCTTTCCCGGCTGGATAATTGAGCTCTGGATGAAGTGGTGGGGGGTGGAAGAGACTGAAGCCCTCTGCCAGGCGCTGAACGAACCTCCGCAGATGGACATCAGGGTCAACACCCTCAAGACCAGCCCAGAAGAAGTGCAAAGACACCTCGCAGAGCGGGGTGTTTCCGTCGCGCCCGGGCGGTACCTTCCCGAAATCCTCCAAGTGCAGCCCGCCCATGCCGTTATAGCGGATCCATGGCTGCAGGAAGGCATGTACTATGTCCAGGATGAGAGCAGCGCCTTGGCTGCCCATGCTCTTCGGGTGGAGTCCGGCCAGCTGGTCTACGACCTGTGCAGTGCTCCCGGCGGCAAAGCCACCCATCTGGCTCAGCTCATGGCGGATCAAGGGCAGATCCTGGCCATTGATGTGAGCCCGCAGCGCCTTGCATTGGTGGAGAAGAACGCGAAAAGGTTGGGTGTTTCCATTATCAGGACCCAGGTGGGCAGTGCTGCAGAAGAGCTGCACCTCCCGCCGGCGCCGAGGGTTTTGGTGGATGCGCCCTGTTCAGGACTGGGCACCATGCGCCACCGCCCGGATATCCGCTGGCGCAGGAAGAAGGAGGAGCTTAGGGATCTGGTCAGCATCCAGAAGAAAATCCTCAGCCAGGCTGCCCGCTGCGTGGCCCCGGGAGGAAGGCTCTTGTACTCAACGTGCACGCTGAGCAGGTGGGAGAACGAGGAAGTGGCCGAGTGGTTTCTGGCCGAACACCGTCAGTTCGCCGGCGAGCCTTTCCCTGAAGGGTTTCCGGGTTTCGCCGAAAAACCTTGGCTGCGGACCCTTTTCCCCCACAGGCACCTGGTGGACGGTTTCTTCTTGGCGAATTTTACAAAAAAACTGCCACAATAATTGGGCAGTGTGCAGGATATTGGAAATTTGTGTCAAATAGACACTGAGGAAGGGGGTTGAGAAAACTGTTTGGAGGGTATGTATGCGTATTCTGATTGTGGACAATAACGTGGAACTCTGTGAAGTACTGCAGCAGTTCCTGTCTACACACGAAGACTTCAGCGTTGTAGGCACGTGCCACGATGGAGAGCAAGCCCTCACAGAAATCGATCGACTGCAGCCGGACCTCATTTTGCTGGACATCACTATGCCATACCTGGATGGGCTGGGTGTCCTGGAAGCCCTTAAGGGCATGAATCTCGAGACAAAGCCCAAAGTGTTTGTGATCACCGCCTTTGGCAGTGATCGTCTCCTCAGCCGCCTGCTGGCCCTGGGTGCCGACTACTTCTTGGTCAAGCCCTTCCGGCTGGAGATCCTGGTGGAGCGGCTGAGAGAGTTCGCCTGTTCCCCGTCGCCCATAGTCTTGAACGAGGATGCCCCGGCAGAGGAAGCGCCGTTCACCCTTGAGCAGAAGGTAACCCAGATCCTGAACAACATGGGCGTACCGCCCCACTTTAAGGGTTTCGCTTACCTGAGGGATGCGGTGCTTATGTACATGAAGGAAGGTTACTACGGCGGTGCCCTGACCAAGGAAGCCTACCCTGCCTTGGCAGAGAAGTACCGGACGACCATGAGCGGGGTAGAGGCGGGCATCCGCAACGCGCTGGCGGCGGCCTGGGAACACGGAAATAAGGAGTACATCAAGAAGCTTTGTGAACCCTACTGTTCGGACCGGATGCCCACTAACTCGCTGATCATTGCGAGGATAGTGGAAGGCAGTCTGGGCCTGTGAACCACTTTCTCGACGAGCATCTTCTCTGCGGAAGATGCTTTTTTACCCGAAATGGTCAGTTGACAAAACCGCTGACTGCGGTTTATACTCTTAATTGCGGGGCGTGGCTCAGTTTGGTAGAGCGTCGCGTTCGGGACGCGAAGGTCGCACGTTCAAATCGTGTCGCCCCGACCATTTTTGAAATCAACCAGGTCTCGATCTGGTTTTTTTTGTATCTGCGCAAGTTGCGGCCGGCTCAATGGCCAGTTTGTCCTGGGCGAAGGCGAAGAACTTGCGCAGGGTCTTTTCTAGGCGGGCGCGGTAAGCCGGTGAACGGTGCGACTCGATGAACCGCTCAACCTGATCAGCAGTGGTGCTGGCCAGAAGAAAGCGGAGAAAGCGGGAAGCGTCGCCTAAATAGTATTCCTCTGAACGGATACCCTGATCCCAGAGGTATTCCACATAAGCAGTCAAGAAGTGAACCGTTGGGCGTTTGCCCATGACCTCACCTTCTGAAATGGAGGTTTTAGCGTGCAGCTTTCAGAACGGCACCCTGCCGGTCTCTTCCCGGAGGAGATCGAGGCTTTCCTGTCCGAAGCGGGAGAGCCGGCCTACCGGGCCCGCCAGATCTTCACCTGGCTGCACAGACAGGCTGTGCCGAGCTTCTCGGAGATGACGAATCTGCCGCGGCAGCTGATCGAAAGACTTGAAGAACGGTTTCAGTCCCCCTGGCCGCTGGAGCTTGTGACAAGCAGGACCTCGGCGGACGGAACGGAGAAGTATCTCTTTGCCCTCTCCGCAGGAGGATCCATCGAGACAGTGCTGCTGCCGGAAGAAGAGCGTGATACTGTGTGTATCTCCACGCAGGTTGGCTGCGCCATGAACTGCTCCTTCTGCGCCACGGGCAGAAGCGGCTTTCAGCGCGACCTGAGTGCTGCTGAGATCGTGTCTCAGGTCTTGTTCGTACAAAGGAGGCTCAAGGCCGAAGACCGGCAGCTCACCAATATCGTCTATATGGGTATGGGTGAGCCCCTGGCCAACTATGCTGCGGTTCTGCGCAGCGTGCGGCTGATCAACCATCCCCTCGGCATGAACCTCGGTGCCAGACGGATCACCATTTCCACCTGTGGTCTGGCCCCGCGGATCCGCGATCTGGCTGACGAGGACCTCCAGGTCAACCTTGCCGTATCGCTCCATGCCGCAACAGACCCGGAGCGGTCAGCGATTATGCCCATAGGTAGAGTCTACCCGCTGGCCGAACTTCTAGCCGCCTGCGACTACTACACTGCCAGGACACACCGCCGCATCTCCTATGAGTATGCCCTGATCGACAGTTTAAATGATGGCCCCGAACAGGCCGAGCGTCTCGGGAACCTGCTGAAGGGCCGCCTCTGCCATGTCAACCTTATCCCGATCAACCCAGTTGGCGAGGAAACGAGGCCTTCGGCCAAGCGGATCGCGGAGTTTGCCAGAGCCTTAGAGCGCACTGGCATCCCCGTGTCCATCCGCAGGGAGCGGGGTACCGATATCGAAGCCGCCTGCGGCCAGCTGCGCCAGCGCACCCTGGAGGGGTGTCGTTGAGGCTGTCAAGAATTGTCCAACTATTGACAGGAAAAAGGCGGGGGCGGGCAGAAGATCTGCAGGAAAAGCCCTCTGCGTCTTCGGCTGACGATTTGGCTCCCACAAAGCGCTATGATGCCGCCGCCTTCCGGGCAAAGGCCTCCAAGGGGAGGGCCCGGCTGCGTTTTGATTCGCAGGTGATCCTGCTCCAGCCTGGGCTTTTAGTCGGCCGGGGTGCCGGCTGCCATCTGCGGCTGGCTGACCCGAAAGCGAGCAGGGTGCATGCTCGTTTCGTGCCTGTTGGTGAGGCCTGGGCAGTACAGGACAATGCCAGCAAGAACGGCACCTTTTTGAACGGCAGACGCGTCGAGCGCGCTGTTCTGACGCATGGCGACACCATTCGCATCGGTCAGACCGTGCTGACCTATGAGGAGCGATGAAGCATGGCCGCAGTCCATTGGGTGGTCAGAGCTGGCTTGGCGGCGTGGCTGCTTAGGGTAGTCTGGAACTTGGTCAAGGCGATGCTGGAAGAGCTGGAATAGGAGTGTTGGGCATGGACGTGAGAACAGCAACGGATGTGGGGCGTTTGCGGGAGAACAATGAGGACGCGCTCTGGGTAAGTGAGCGCTGCCTCGTTGTTTGCGATGGCATGGGGGGGCATGTTGCTGGCGAAGTCGCGGCCGAACTGGCAGTCGAGGTGATCAAGTCGTTTCCCTTTGGCGCCGGAGAACCGCAGCAGGAGGTACGGATGGCCATTTCCCAAGCTCAGGCCCGAATACTGCAGGAGGCAGCCGAGAACGCTCAGTTCCAGGGGATGGGCAGTACGATCACCCTGGCCTTGGTCTCCGAGCCGGATCCAGATGGGCGGCGCGAGCTTGTGGTGGGCCACGTGGGTGACAGCCGCTGCTATCTATATGCTGGAGGCGTGCTCGAGCAGCTCACCAGCGATCACTCGGTCGTTGGCGAACTGCTGCGGGCAGGCACGATCACTCCCTTGGAGGCCCGCATCCATCCCAAGAGGCACATCCTCACCCAGGTTCTGGGATCAAGCGAAGTCGAACCCCAACTGATCACTCGACGCCTGGACCCTGGCTCCCTGATCGTGCTGTGCACCGATGGACTGACCGACGTTGTGGATGATACCCTCCTGGAAAAAGTTCTGCAGCAGGATTTCCATGCTAAGAATCTAGCACAGGACCTGGTAGATCTGGCTAATGACCTTGGCGGCCCTGATAACATCACGGTGATTGTGGCGAAGGTGTGAAGTCCGTAACCTAGGGAGGAATCTGCGTGGAACTCCTCTCCCGCACCTGGGTTGGGTTTACCGGTTGGATCGCAGCTGTGCTCCTGTGGTGGTGGCTGCTCCAGGGGCAGGTGATCTGGTGGCAGCCAGCAGCCCTCTGGGCGCTGTTTGCTGCGCTGTGGCTGGTCACAAGGCAGCTGGGGGCCGACCCTTCTGGGCTGCCCTTCACCGCGGTTCTGGTGTTCTGCGGATGGATCATCCTCAACCGGATCGACCCTGTCTTCGCCGAGGGGCATCTTCTCGGCACCGCCCTGGGCAGCCTGCTTTTCCTCGCCGGCCTGCTGCTGCCGTTGGTCCGCTGGCCCCTGCGGAGGACTTGGGCTTATGGGGCCTTGATCCTCTTGGCAGTGACGGCCTTATTTGGCGAAAGCGCGGGTGGGGCGAAAGCTTGGCTGAGCGTCTCCTGCGTGCGGTTTCAGCCTGTAGAGCTTGCCAAGGTTTTCTTCGCAGTCTACCTGGGCAAGGAGCTGAGCAGGGAAGGTTCACTGCGGGAACCGTTCCTCTATATGATCTGTTTCGGGCTGCTTCTTGCATGGCAGCGGGATCTGGGTCCAGCAGTTCTGGTTTTTGTGGTGTTCTGCTGGCTGCTGCTGTATAATTCCTTCGCTTGGTACAAGCTGCTGGGCTGTTTGGCGGCCTTGGCCGTCGCTTTTGTGGGTGCGGTATGCTGGTTCCCCCATGTGGAGAGCAGGGTGCTGGCTTGGCTGCGGCCTTGGGATTATCTTGACAGCAGGGGTTACCAGGTGGTGCAGGGCCTTTTTGCCCTCAGGTCGGGAGGACTGGTGGGCCAGGGCTTAGGTCAAGGGCTGGTGCGGGCCATCCCCCATGCCCACACAGATTATGGTTTCGCTGTCCTGGGGGAAGAGTTCGGTTTCTTGGGTGTGTGTGCTCTGCTTTTGTGCTATCTCAGTCTCGCCTTTTGGGCTGTGCGCATCTTGGATGGCCTCGAAGGTGAGCAGCGCCTGGTTGGTTTGGGGCTGACACTCCTCCTCCATGGGCAGACCGTCTTGGTAACCGGCGGCGTTCTGCGCCTTATGCCCGTGGCCGGGATGACGCTTCCCTTTGTCAGTTATGGATCAAGTTCGCTCACTGCGCAGTTTTTGATGCTGGGCATAGTGGCGGGCCTGAGCCGCAGGGGAGGGCGGAGCCAGTGCGCAGAACCTTCCTGATCCTTGCTTCTGCCTATGTACTGCTGCTCAGCGCCGCGTTTTACTGGCAGCTCTGTGCTGATCTGGCCGGGCATCCCGCCAACCCGCGCTACTACCTGACCTTCCAGAGGGCGCGGGGTTCCATCTTCGATCGCCAGGGAAGGGCGCTGGCCTTCTCCACGGAGAGCGGAGATGGCTATGTTAGGAACTATGCTGCTCCGTGCTTGTCGCCGGTGGTGGGTTATTTCCACGAGCGGTACGGCATAACCGGGTTAGAGAACCTTTACCAGGAAGAGCTCGCTGCCGGGCGCAGCCTGTTCACCACTCTCGATCTGGACCTGCAGCAGGCCGCGGCAGAGCTTCTAGGTGACCGGGCCGGGGCAGTGGTACTCCTCGAGCCGAGCACCGGCCAGGTACTGGCCATGGTGTCTCATCCCTGCATCGATGGGGGAGCACTGGACGAACGCTGGCCAGATTATGTGAACGATGTGCGAAGTCCTTTTTTGAACCGGGCGACACAGGGCCTTTATCCCCCCGGTTCGGCGGTGAAACCACTGGTCTTGGGCGCAGCCTTATCGGTGGGTGCGGTTGATCCCAACCAAACCTGGTTTGACGAGGGCAGCCTTCAGCTGCCTGGCGGTACGGTGAGAAACTACGCCAGCCGCGCTTACGGAAGGATCAACCTCCAGGAGGCTTTGGCCCACTCGTCCAATGTGGTTTTCGCTGAACTTGCGGTGCAGCTCGGAGAAGAACTGCTGGAGTACTACCGCCTCTTTGGTCTGGGCCAGGCGGTTCCCTTCGAGCTGGCAAATAAGAGCGGATCCGTTCCCGAGGAAGTTGCCTCGGCCTACCACGCGGCCCAGCTGGGCATCGGCCAGGGTGAGCTGCTGGTGACTCCGCTGCAGATCGCTCTAGCGGCCGCAGCCATAGCCAACGGCGGGGTGATGATGCGCCCCTACCTGGTGCAGGAAGTGAGGGGCGGACTGCGCATGCGGGAGATAACCCGCCCGTGGGCCATGGCCCAGGTCCTTCCTCCAGACGCTGCACAGCTGGTAAAAGAAGCGATGGCTCTGGCGGCACAGATCGGAACCGCCCAGACCGAACGCAGCAGTGAGTTTTCCTACGCTGGCAAGACGGGTACGGCGCAGCTCGGTGCGGCTCCAGACCATTCATGGTTTATGGGTTTCGCCCCAGTGGATGCGCCCCAGGTGGCCGCAGCAGTGGTGGTGGAACACGGGGGAACGGGCGCTGAGGCGGCAGTACCGGTGGGCGTAGAGCTGATGTACCGCGCTCTGCGGATGAGTGAGTAAGTTATAGAGGGTGAGAGTATGGTTGGAGAAACGCTGGCCAATCGCTACGAGATCTTAGAGAAGGTAGGGGACGGAGGCATGGCCTTGGTGTACAGCGCCAAGGACCATCTTCTGAGCCGCGTCGTGGCGGTGAAGGTCCTTCGTTCACAGTTTGCCGATGACGAGCAGTTTGTAGAGCGTTTCCGCCGCGAAGCCAGGTCCGCTGCCAGCTTGTCTCACCCCAATATCGTCAATATCTACGATGTCGGCGAGCAGGGAAGCATTCATTATATCGTCATGGAATACGTGCAGGGCCGCACCCTTCACGATCTGGTCCACGAACACGGTCCCTTTCCCCAGGAGTTCGTGGCCAGCGTGGGCAAGCAGATCGCGATGGCCCTCGCCCACGCGCACTACCACGGCATCATCCATCGGGATATCAAGCCCCACAACATCCTAATAACGGCAGAAGGGCGGGTCAAAGTCACCGATTTCGGCATCGCCCAAGCCATGTCCGCCACCAACTTGACCCAGACGGGAGTGGTCTTGGGTTCCGTACGCTACTTCTCGCCAGAACAGGCGCGGGGAGCCAACGTGCAGGCTGCCAGCGACCTTTACTCCCTGGGCATCGTACTCTACGAAATGATCAGCGGCGAGCCGCCCTTCCGGGGTGACTCAGCCATCGCCATTGCGCTGCAGCAGATCCAGGATCCTCCAGAGCCTCTGCGCAACATCCGGCCCGACCTTGATGCTGAGTTGGAGGATTTGGTGCTCAAGCTGCTGAATAAGAACCCAAAAGATCGGCCTCGCGACGCTGAAGACGTTGTGCGAACCTTCCAGCGGATCGAGCGCCGCCTCGTGGCGGAAGCTGACGGGGTGGGAGATGTGGACCAGACACTGCCTCTTCCCGCAGCGGATCTCTTGGAGAAAGGGGGCTGGGGATTGGCCCGCGAAAAGAAACAGTCAAAGACAAAGAAAAAGACGCAGTCTAAGAAGGAGAAGGCGAAGAAGGCTCCCCAAAAGCGTTCCAAAGTACTGGTACTGTTGGTTATCTTTCTTCTGCTGGGGGCCTTAGCTGCGGCCGCTGTGCGCATCATCCCAGAGATCTTGTTCCCCGATGATGTGCGCGTCCCTGATATTGTGGGTCTGCACGAGATGGAAGCGCTGCGCGTGCTCAGGAACGTAGAGCTCGTGCTCACAGTGGAACAGCGCCTTTTCGACAACGAGGTTCCTGCGGGCTATATCATCAGCCAGGATCCCCTGCCTGGCCGAATGGTCAAGCAGTACCGGGAAATTGCTGTGCGGGTGAGCCAGGGGCCGGAGGAAGTGGAGATGCCTTCGTTTATCGGGCTTTCACTGCGTGAGGCCAAGGTGGCCTTAACCCAAGCGGGATTTGTGGAGGGTGAAAACACGGAGATCTACGATCCCCAAGTCAACCCCGGCATCGTCCTCGAACAGCAGCCCGAACCGGGTGAGATCGTTGCCAAGGGAACGGCGGTAAGCCTCGTGCTGAGCAAGGCCGCAGAACCCTTTACTCTCCCCGATTTCCGAGGCCAGGACTTCGAGCTGGTCAAACAGCAGCTCGCCGCGTTGGGTCTTCCCCTCGGCAATTCCTGGCCTGAGTACAGCACTGTCTACCCCATGGGACGGGTGATTGAGCAGAACCCGGCGCCCGGCAGCCTGGTGGAACAAGGCTGGCCCATTGACTTCGTCTATTCCCAGGGTGCGCCTGCGGTACCGCAGGAAGAGCCAAAAGTCGAGGAGACGCCGGAAGAAACGCAGTGGATCCACGAGAACCTCTGGAGTACCAAAGAGGTGACAATTGATGTGCCTCCAGGGCCGAGTCAGGAGATCGTTATCTTGGTCATCGACGACTTTGGAGCCCGGGAAGTGTACCGGGAGACCCACAAGGGAGGCACCAGGGTGGTCCGGACCATCCAGGGAAGAGGCAAGGATGCGCGCTTCCAAGTGTATTTAGGTGGACGTCAGTTCCTGGATCGAGCATTTCAGGAGTAGGAGGTATATGCTGAACGGAGTCATTGTCAAAGGCGTTGGCGGCATTTACGAAGTTGAGACTGAACAGGGGCGCCTTCAGTGCAGCCTCCGCGGCAAGCTGCGCCTTTCTGTAGAAAGGGTGCTGGTGGGAGATCGGGTCGAAGTGTCTCTGGGGAGCGGCGGAGGAGTAGTGGAGAAGATCCTGCCCAGGATCAATGAACTTGTCCGCCCGCCTGTAGCCAACATTGATCAGGTGCTGGTTGTTTGCGCCGTGCGGCAGCCGTCGCCAAACCTGGTGCTCCTGGACCGCATCCTGGTTCAGGCCGAACTCATGGGCATTGCCAGTGTGGTTGTGTTCAACAAGGCCGACTTGGACCGCGGGCGCGCAGAAGAGCTGCGGGCGCTCTATTCTTCGATACCATATCCAACCTTGGTGACCAGCACCGTTACGCAAGAGGGAATCGCTGAGCTGAGGCAGGCTCTTCAGGGCAAAGTGAGTGTGCTGGCCGGCCCGTCGGGAGCGGGGAAGTCCTCGCTGCTCAATGCTCTCAACCCCCACTTCAAACTGCAGACGGGAGAAGTGAGTGCGAAGATCCACAGGGGACGGCACACAACCCGCCAGGTGGAGCTTCTAGCCTGCGACCAGGGCTATGTGGCCGACACACCCGGCTTTTCCCAGCTGCAGCTGGAGCCAGACCAGGAGGATAGGCTGCAGTTCGCCTTTCCTGAGTTTGGGCGCTACCGCGCAGACTGCCGCTTCCGCGGCTGCATGCACCGGCGGGAACCAGACTGCGCTGTGCTTGAAGCGCTGGCGCGGGGAGAGATCGCCCCCACCCGTCACGAGAACTACCTCCTCTTCCTGCAAGAGGTCGCACCACGCTATTAGAAAGGGGCAGCTGCCGTGAACAGACGCATCAGCGCATCGCTGTTAGCTGCGGATTTCTGCCATCTCGGCGCTGAGCTGGCTCGGGTCAGCAGCGCCGACCTGCTGCATTTTGACGTCATGGATGGCCATTTTGTACCCAACATCAGTTTTGGGCTTCCAGTTATTGAGGCTGTGAAGCGCTGCAGTGATCTGCCGCTTGATGTCCATCTGATGATCGAGCACCCCGAACGCTACCTGGAGGAGTTCGCGGTGGTTGAGCCGGAGATCATCACCGTACACTACGAGGCGGTAGTCCATCTGCAGCGCACCCTGGGCCACATCAGGGAGCTCGGCTGCCGGGCCGGGGTTTCCCTCAATCCGCACACCCCGCTGGAGGGGCTGCGCTACGTCTTGGACGATCTTGATCTGATCTTGATCATGACGGTCAATCCGGGCTTCGGGGGCCAGAAGTTCATCCCTGCAATGCTGGACAAGATCAGGGACTGCCGTCAGCTCATCGGATCGCGGCCCATCGAACTTCAGGTAGATGGAGGGATCTGTGTGGAGAACGTGGCCGAGCTTGCCGCCGCGGGAGCGACCAACTTCGTGGCCGGTTCCGCCATCTTCCACGCCGCAGATCCAGCCGATTACATTGCCAGAATGCGCAGAGCCTGACCGAAAGCGGGCGGAACAGCCCGCTTACTTTGTGTGCCCGGCATGTCTACCGAGCCGATGGGTTGAGAGAAACCCTACCGCCCAACCAGCGGGAAGGTAACCAGCAGGCAAGGGCGCCACTGGCAACAGTGGGGTCTGGAGGAAGCCGAGG